>Ga0206683_10000253_pt1 | contig 40120 bp, 30 predicted proteins | sample M280m12015metaG_FD_155483 | JGI IMG/M metagenome (GOLD analysis project Ga0206683, IMG submission 155483) | Ammonia-oxidizing marine archaeal communities from Monterey Bay, California, United States - M2 80m 12015 | ecosystem: Environmental > Aquatic > Marine > Intertidal zone | place: USA...
TAGGGTCCCGCTTTACATACAAAATATCTAGATAACCATCGGCATTAATATCAATCATATTTACCCCAAAAGACCAACCATAATTTTCTTTGCCAATACCTGATTCTTCTGTAATATCCTTAAACTTGAAATTTCCTTTATTTAGATATAATCTATCTTTAACTGAATTTCCAGCTAGATAAATATCTGGTAATCCATCATTGTTTATATCTCCAACGGATACTCCAGCTCCGTTATAAATTTGAGGATAAGATTTGAAGTTCTTGTATTCATCTACATTTACTCTGTTTATAAAATTAATTGATGTTTCTTCTTCAGGTATTAACTCGAAAAAATTTTCTGTTTCATTATTTTTATTTAAATCAGAAACAATTACTTTATTAAGATTTTTTATGTCTAACTCCGTTTTATTTATTTCATTAGTTGATGCAGTAGCTTTTTTATTATCACTATGACACGAGAGTATAAGTAGGTTCAGTAATAGTAAATATAAAGATTTTTTCATGGGTTTTTAAGATCTTTTTTTGAAGAAATTTTTAATGTTCCAAGTTATTCATTTTTTATGTCATTATCAAAATTTGATTTTATAATTTTAAAGAGATCAAATTATAAATTTTATTTAATAGGTGTTTTTTTTATTAAAAAAAATAGACAATTTATAACTCGAATAGAATATTCTAATTAAGTCTTTTTATATTTAACTCAAAATTAAAATTATGAAATCTCCAAATTGGAAAACTGTCAAGAAATATGAAGACATTACCTTCAAAAAATATCAAGGTGTAGCTAGAATTGCATTTAACCGCCCTAATGTTCGTAATGCTTTCCGACCAAAAACTACGAGCGAATTACTGGATGCTTTTCATGACGCACAGGAAGATACATCAATTGGTGTAGTTCTGCTTTCCGCAGAAGGCCCATCCTCTAAAGATGGTGTTTATAGTTTTTGTAGTGGTGGTGATCAAAAAGCAAGAGGTCGTCAGGGTTATGTTGGAGAAGATGGCTATCATCGACTCAATATTTTAGATTTACAACGTATGATTCGATTTATGCCCAAGGTAGTAATTTGTGTAGTTCCTGGTTGGGCAGTGGGAGGAGGTCACAGTTTACATGTAGTTTGTGATATGACACTAGCTAGTAAAGAACATGCTATATTCAAACAAACTGACGCAGATGTAACCAGTTTTGATGGAGGTTATGGAAGCGCTTATCTTGCCAAAATGGTGGGTCAGAAAAAGGCACGTGAGATATTTTTTTTAGGAAGAAACTATTCGGCACTTGAAGCTTTTGAAATGGGAATGGTCAATGCAGTTATTCCTCATGATGAGTTAGAAGATACTGCCTTTCAGTGGGCACAAGAGATACTAGCTAAATCACCCACTTCCATCAAAATGCTAAAATTCGCAATGAATTTGACTGATGATGGTATGGTAGGGCAACAAGTATTTGCAGGTGAAGCAACACGTCTTGCTTATATGACCGATGAAGCTAAGGAAGGACGTGATGCTTTTTTAGAAAAAAGAAAGCCAAATTTCAAAAAAAAATGGCTTCCTTAATAAGTTATGAAATTGTAAATTAATAGGCTTTATCATGAATATTTGCTACTGCTCTTCCGCTTGGGTCGTTCATGTTTTTAAAACTTTCATCCCATTCTAAAGCAGTAGGAGTGCTGCAAGCTACAGAAGGAACTGAAGGAACCGATTTTGCTGCTGCCTCGCTTGGAAAATATTCTGCAAAAATTGAACGATAATAAAATTCCTCTTTGCTTGTAGGCGTTTGAATTGGAAATTTTAAATGTGCATTCGCTAATTGTTTGCCAGTTACTTCTTTTTCAACCAGTTCTTTTAAGGTGTCAATCCAACTGTAACCAACACCATCACTAAATTGCTCCTTTTGTCTCCAGACTACACTTTTTGGGAGTAAATCTTCAAACGCTTTTCTAAGTATCCACTTCTCCATTCGTTCTCCATTGATCATTTTATCTAAAGGGTTGATGTTCATCGCAATATCCATAAACGCTTTATCAAGAAAAGGAATACGTCCTTCAATTCCCCAAGCAGCTAACGATTTGTTAGCCCTTAGACAATCATACATATGCAATTTATCTAACTTACGGACTGTTTCTTCATGGAATTCTTTTGCAGAGGGCGCTTTATGGAAATATAAATACCCTCCAAAAATTTCATCAGCTCCTTCACCAGAAAGTACCATTTTAATCCCCATTGCTTTAATTGCTCTCGCCATTAAATACATAGGTGTGGATGCACGAATTGTTGTAATGTCATAAGTTTCTAAATGATAGATAACATCTCTTATTGCATCTATTCCCTCTTGGATGGTGAATTTTATTTCATGGTGTATGGTCCCTAAATGGTCGGCGACTTTTTGAGCTGCAGCTAAATCAGGTGAATTTTCTAATCCAGTTGCAAAAGAATGGAGTTGAGGCCACCAAGCGGCATCTTTGTCATCACTCTCAATTCGTTTTTCTGCATATTTTTTAGCAATTGCAGATGTAATAGATGAATCCAATCCACCCGACAACAGAACACCGTATGGAACATCACTCATTAATTGACGATGTACAGCCTCTTCAAGAGCAGTTCTTAATAATTTTATATCTGTTTCATTTTCTTTTACCATATCATATTCCATCCAATCACGTTGGTACCAGCTTTTAATTTCACCTACCTTGCTATCTAAATAATGTCCTGGTGGAAATAATTCAATTTTTGAACAAACACCTTCTAATGCTTTTAATTCTGAAGCAACATAAAAGGTTCCATCTTGATCCCAACCCATATAAAGTGGAATAATTCCCATGTGATCACGAGCAATTAAATAAGTATCATTTGCATTATCGTACAAAGCAAAACCAAAAATGCCATTTAATTCATTTAAAAAAGAAGCCCCTTTTTGTTTGTACAAAGCGAGGATAACCTCACAATCAGATTTTGTTTGAAACTGATAGTAGTCTTCAAATTGTTGGCGTAATTCCAAATGGTTATAAATCTCACCATTAGCAGCTAAAACTAGGTTTTTATCTTTTGATAAAAGCGGTTGTTTTCCCGAAGTAGGATCTACAATTGCTAAGCGTTCATGCGCCATAATCACTTTATTATTGCTATAAATTCCGCTCCAATCTGGGCCACGATGTCTAATTAATTTTGCCATCTTTAATAATTGAGGACGTAATTTTTTAGAGGTTTGTTTTAATTCGAATGCACATACAATTCCACACATAATATTCTATTTTTTATTCTATTATTTATTATTTCAATTTATTCCATAAAAAAAGCCTGTCAAATAAAAACTTGACAGGCGTATATATCTCGACAAGTTTTTGTTAAGGCTGGTAATTATTGTTATTTAAATTAGTTAAAAACATAGTCAGTTTTTTTTATTTCTTCAGCTAAGATAAAATAAAATATTACATTTTTGGAAAATCATTTGGATTTACTTCGTTCATTATATCGTATACTTTTTCAAATATATCCTCTACTTGTGGTTTTGAAAAATAATCGCCGTCTGTTCCATAAGCAGGACGATGTTGCTTGGCAGTTAAGGTTTGAGGTTTACTATCTAAGTATTGATAACCATTTTGTGTATCTAGTATATGTTGCATTATGAAGGACGAAGCACCTCCAGGTACATCTTCATCGATGACTAGTAGTCTATTTGTTTTTGCAATACTTTTTACTATGTCATGATTTAAATCTAAGGGTAATAGCGATTGAATATCTATAACTTCTGTGCTTATTCCAACCTCTTGTAATTCTAAAGACGCTTCTTGAACGATACGCAACGTACTTCCGTAGGAAACCAAGGTAATATCAGTTCCATTTTTAACAGTCTCAACTACTCCAATAGGTGTCGTTATTTCATTTAAGTTAATAGGCATTTTTTCTTTTAACCTGTAACCGTTTAGACATTCAATAACTAGTGCCGGTTCGTCCGTTTTTAAAAGTGTATTGTAAAAACCTACTGCTTTGGTCATATTTCTTGGGACTAATATGTACATACCGCGTAACAAATGAATTAATCCTCCCATTTGCGATCCACTGTGCCAAATACCTTCCAATCGGTGCCCACGAGTTCTTACGATTAGGGGTGCTTTTTGCTTCCCATTAGTGCGATATCTTACTGTTGCTAGATCATCACTCATAATTTGCAAGCAATAAAGAATGTAGTCTAAATACTGAATTTCGGCGATGGGACGTAACCCTCGCATCGACATCCCAATTCCTTGCCCTAATATAGTAGCTTCCCTAATTCCAGTGTCAGAAACGCGAATTTCTCCGAATTTACTTTGAAGCCCTTCTAGGCCCTGATTTACGTCGCCAATTGTTCCACTATCTTCTCCAAAAATGACTACCTCAGGATATTTTGTTAAAATTGCATCAAAATTATCTCTAAGTAAAATTCTGGCATCGACATCTTCTGATGACTCATCATAGATTGGTTTAACTTCCTGAATAGTTGAAGCATTATCACTAGCTTCTGAATATAAATGAGCACTATATTTAGGTTCTATTAATTCAAAATAATTTTCAATCCAATCTTTTAATTGTTTCTTTTCAACTGAGTTTTCACCAATCAAATAGCGAAGTGTTTTTCTGGCAGCACCTATAATTTCTCTACGTAAAGGCTCTTTTCTAGCATATAAAGCTGAGGAAATAGTATCTATAAACACCTTATTAGTACTTTTTTCTGCTGCATTGTTGATGAGTGTTAAAGCTTCTTTCTGTTCCTCAATTTGAGGCTTTAAAAAAGCTTTCCATGCGGCATTTTTTCCTTCCCTGACTTCTTTTTTTATTGTTTTTTCAATTGTTGTTAATTCTTCTTCAGTAGCAAGGTTGTTCTCCACTATCCAACCTCGCATTTTGACATTACAATCATATTCTTTCTCCCAATTCAATCTATTTTTATCCTTATATCGTTCATGTGATCCACTTGTTGAGTGGCCTTGTGGCTGCGTAAGCTCATTAACATGTATTAGTACCGGGACATGTTCTTCTCTGGCTATTTTTGAAGCTTTTTGATAGGCCTCTACCAAATTCGGATAATCCCATCCACGAACTTTTATAATTTCATATCCATTAGAATCCTCTGATCTTTGAAATCCTTTTAAAATTTCTGAAATATTTTCTTTGGTGGTCTGATATTTAGCGTGGACTGATATTCCGTAATCATCATCCCATACATTCACTACCATAGGTATTTGAAGTACTCCTGCAGCATTGATTGATTCCCAAAACAACCCTTCACTAGTACTAGCATTCCCTATAGTTCCCCAAGCAACCTCATTTCCATTATTAGTAAAAGAAGTAAAGTTTTCTAAGCCTGTTTGATTCCTGTATATTTTTGAAGCTTGTGCTAAACCAACCAATCTAGGCATTTGTCCTGCTGTTGGAGAAATATCTGGACTACTGTTTTTTTGTTTAACCAGGTTTTTCCAAGAATTATCTTCATTTAAACTATGTGTCGAAAAATGACCTCCCATTTGTCTTCCAGCACTCATAGGATCAGCTTTTAGATCTGTGTGTGCGTATAAACCTGCAAAAAATTGTTGAATGGTTAATTTGCCTATAGCCATCATAAAGGTTTGATCTCTATAATATCCACTTCTCCAGTCACCATTTTTGAATGCCTTTGCCCAAGCCAATTGAGGCACTTCCTTTCCGTCTCCAAAAATTCCAAACTTAGCCTTTCCTGTTAAAACTTCTCTTCGTCCTAAATAACTGCATTCTCGACTTGTCACAGCAGTTTTATAATCACTTAAAACTTCCTTCTTAAAATCTTCGAATGTTAATTTGTTATTTGTTTCAGGACTAGTTTGCATATTTTATTTCAACTTTATTACATTACAAAAATAGTAAAAAACAAAATTTTATACAATTTTCATATATGTGTCAAAATAAATGCCAATTCTTAAAATATTTATCTTTTTAAAAGTCAAAAAATATGAATTTTTTATTTTTTTAATGATTTGTTAAATTATTTAATAAAAATATTTTTTTTAAAAAAAATAGAAAACAACTAAAATTAACCTAAAAAAAATAATGGTTTAATACCATTTTCTTGTAAATAAACCAAAAAGTGTTCTAACGTCAAGGGTAACGATGAACCGTATCTTTTGATCGTATCTAGGTTGAGCTATTTCCCAACCAAGGTTTGAGTATACTGGAAAAAATAATTCAAAATAATCTTCTACCAAACTAAGACGTATTCCACTGTCATAAACAACTTCAGTTCCTTGGTTTTTATTATTTACCCAACCTAGATCGCCATAAGCTTGAATCCATCTCCAAATATTAGTACTTAGGTTAAGTGTAGTCATCCAAGTATTTGAAAATGCAGGCTGTAATTTTGATTTAAAACCACCTTCAGCAATAATTAACTGCTGGCTAAATAAACCAGAAGCATCACTTCTTCCATAATAATTGAAATCAAATAAATAATCTGTGGGTCGGTCTAAAGCAAAACTAAAATAATGGTCGTCTAGCTTTGTATTGTTTTTTATAAAAATTCCGGTAAAAAGGCGGACATCAATTTTACGATTATTATTAAATAATTTTCTATAATTTAAAGTTGTTGAAATTTTACTAAAATCAGCAGATAGCTGATAATCAATACTAGCCCTATAATAATTAATCAAGTTTGGATTTGAATACACATAATTGATGTCAAAAACACTATAGTTGGGAGATTCAAGCGCTACGTTTGGGTTTTTATCTCGGTCTACTGTAATATTCCTAATATTGATTATATGTTTCTTATTATTTCTTAAATCTTTACTATCTCTAAAACCCACTGAGGCAAAAGGGCTAAATCTTTTATAGAATAAGTCACTATCATAAGAATAATAACTTCCGGAAAAACCAACTCTATAGAAGTATAAATTTCCAAACTCTGGCATTTTCTTATACAAAACAGATCCACTACCAACTAATGTGGTTGATTTTAGCGCCCACATGGGAGTTATTTTATATTGAAAAGGTTTTCTTAAAACAGCTTTGTTATAAAACTTAGAACCAATCGTAAAACCATCATAAATATTATAATTATATGCGGGCATTATAAAAAGTTGATTGTAACGTGGGTCTTCCACATCCTTAAAAAGTCGAACCTGAAATGGTTTATTGGCTAGTCCTTTTATTTTTTTATAATTATTTCTTTGATTTATTTCTGGAATTTCACCTTCGAAATTCACTGCAATTCTTTTAATATTTTTAGTAGGTATTTTTACAGTAATTAAGGAGTCAAATGGGTCAAGCCATTTCTTGAATATAATTTTTTGTTTATTAAGACCATAAATTGATACAGGGAGTTTGGTGTTTTTTTTATGGATGACATCAATTTTTAAAGAATCTTTTAAAGGGACTAATTTTTTTAATTTAAAATCAATGCTACTTCGATTATCAATGTAATCTTTAAAAAACCAATCAACAGGTTTGTTAGTATTTTTTTGTAAATTTTCTTTAAAATCTAGGGCTGTAACTAGGCTTAATTTATTTTCAACATAAAACTCTTTGATGGACTTTAATACGGGTTCTTTACCAATATATGCAGAAAGATAAACCAATCCACTACCGGCATAATAGTCACTAGCGATGTCTTTATTAAATTTTAGTAACGAATCTTTAGCAACCGTATTTTTTTGATGAAGATTATACTTCGCCATATTCATATATAGAAATGAATACTGTTCATTAAAAGCTAATTCGGAGGCATGAAAAAATTTTAATATCCAAAGATTACTCAAATTACCAGCTAGTTTCATTGTTGGATAATAAGTATCTATATAATGAATCATTAAATAAACTTGAAATGCACCAATTAGCCAATGATCTTTTCGAGGATTAATTATAAGAGTATTTTCTAGATAGGTCCGAGTCATTATTTTTAACATTTCAATATCATACTCAAAACCTTCAGGAAAAGGACTAATAAACTCAGGCAATAAGTTTAAACCATAAACAGGATTTCGCTCATAGTCTATTTCGCTAATAATCATCTTATCATGGGGATATTCACCTAGATTTTCATCTAAAAAATGAGTGATTCTGTCAATTATTAATGCCTGTGATATTGGCGTTATTTTTTTATGACTATGATTTGTTGAAACTAAAAATTTATCAGTTTCTAGTGTTTGATAGTTAGAAACTTTTAAAAATTGTAATTTCACATTTATTCTGTGATTCCCTTCTAGTTGAGTTATCTTTGTTTTGTTATCAATACTTTCTGATATTACATTTAAATCGGAGATTAATTCATAATTTTCTGGAGTCTTAAACCTAATCTTAAAAGTACTAGGAGCGAGGTATAAATCATTTAAATCCTTATTGCTGTATGTTTGCCATTTTTTGTCGAATACCGCTGGTGACAAATACCAGTATCTGACTTTAATAGCTCCATTTTTAGCAATACCATAACGCGTAAACTTATCGTCGGGTAAAATAATTTTATATTCTAATTTTAGGATATATGATTCACCAGGCAATAATCTTTCATCTATTTCTATTTTAATAATATCTAATTGATTGTGCCTACTCCAAATCAAAGATTCATCAATACTGTTATTAATTTTTAATATTTTAGTATGCCCTCTATTTTTATTATTCTCAAAATGGAAAGAAGCTTGATAATTTTCGGCAAATCTTTTCGCAAGCGGAGTGGTTTTACTTGAAAAACTATTAGCCCAGTCATTTAAGTATATTTCAGTTAAAGTTGAATCAGAATTATTTTCATAAACTAATTCTTGTTCAATTACTATAGATTTTGATTCGGGTAGTAGAGATGCATTAATGCTAATTTGATGTTGCGCGTGAACCAGCGTAACAATAAAAAAAAACACAAATGATATGTATTCTTTTAATTGCAATTATATTTTTAAAAATTTCTGAATCCCGATTAATTCATCAGACATCAAAAAATACAAACCACTTTCTAAATCTGAAGTATCAATTTGGATAGTATTATTATTTGTAATTATTGTTTTTACTTTTTGTCCCAACATGTTGAATATATGAATGGATGCTCTATTTTGTAATGAGTTTTGTATAACCAATGTTAAATTGTCGGATACTAGTGTATTATAAATTTTTAAATTTTCAACAAATGAAAATTCTTGATTGTTTAGAACAAATTCTTTTGTAGTTTCCAATTTCATTATTACAGGAAGATGATCACTCATACTATACAACTGATTTCTTAATGTCTGATTATATTCACCAGTACAGGTCTCGTCACTAATATTTAAGTTAAAACAATTCGCGTTATTACCGAGTGCTTTGTAACTCTCTGGAACATACTTAATATTTTGATTAGTGATTATATTTTCAGAAATTGTAATAAAATCAAAGCGATCGTCAAGGCCTCCACTTGCACCACCATTTGGACCTGAACCTAATCGCGTACTTTGTGTATGAATATCTTGAAAATTTTCGTTATTGTGCCAGGTGCCAGGTGTGTTTATTGGATCTACCATGACAATAGCATTACTTGCATCTAAAATTTCTTGATATGCAGGCTCTTCGGATGAGTATAAGTTAAAATCCCCTGCAAACAATACAAAAGAATTAGAATCTAAATTTTCTAAATCATCGGTAAACTCATTTACCATTTCCAAACGAAGATCTTCGTTTGATGATCCTTGACTCGACTTTAAATGCGCAACATATATATACATTAAAACTGGGTCAGAGGCTTGATCTAAGGTATTTAATTTTAATACATATTTATTAATATCTCTTAAAGGTGTTAGTAATATTTCAGATGATTCTAATAAAAACTTTTCGTTTCTGTAATACAATAATTGTTGTAAACTATTACTTCCAGATTGATTGGCAACAAAATCGGCACGCGAGTAATTATTAGTATTGTAATTTAGAGAAATATTTAAAATTTCATCGGCGCCCCTTTCATTTTGTAGTTCACAGACTAGAAATAAATCAGGTTTGAATTCTGTAAAAATATTTCTTAATATTTCTGATCGACCACCAGGAGCGGCATCTGGAAAATTTAGTAAATTATAAAACATAACATTAACTGTTTCCTGTGCAAAAGAGCTGAAGCTGAAAATAGCTAAAGCTACGTATATAATAAATTTCATAGGGTGGGGATAGTTTACTTTTTTTTAAAAATTAGGTTCTAAATTATATTTCTCGTAGAAATCATTTAGGATTTCAATAACTTCATGTTCTGTATCAACAATATTTAGTAGATTTAAATCTTCTTTACTAATATTGTTATGAGACTCAAGAAGTGTTTCTTTTATCCAATCAACTAAACCACTCCAAAATTTCTTTCCTACTAGAATAATTGGGAATTTTCCAATTTTGTGAGTTTGTATTAAAGTTATTGCTTCAAAAAGTTCATCTAAGGTTCCAAATCCTCCGGGCATTACAACGAAACCTTGAGAGTATTTCACAAACATTACTTTTCTTACAAAAAAATAATCAAAGTCTATGCTTTTATCACTATCTATGTAAGGATTGTCGTGTTGCTCAAAAGGTAATTCTATATTTAATCCAACTGAGGTTCCTCCAGCATCATAAGCTCCTTTGTTTGCTGCTTCCATAATCCCTGGACCACCGCCAGTAATGACTCCATATCCATTGTCAGATAAATTTTTAGCTATGTTTTCAGCTAATTGATAATATTTATCGTCCGGCTTGGTTCTCGCAGAACCAAAAATAGATACGCATGGACCAATTTTACTTAACTTTTCATATCCACTCACAAATTCTCCCATGATTTTGAAAATAGCCCAAGAGTCATTTGTTTTAACTTCATTCCAATTTTTTGGATTTCTTTCCTTTTTCATAGTTATATAATGTTTTTAACGTGAATAAAAATCTATTAGGGATTGAATTGCTAATTTAATTCTTTTTTGAGAAAACGGGCTGTATGGCTTTTCTTAACTTTTACAATTTCTTCTGGTGTTCCTTTTGCTAATACTTGTCCGCCGCTTTTTCCTCCTTCTGGACCAATATCAATGATATAATCTACTGTTTTTATTACATCTAAATTGTGTTCAATTATAACTACCGTATTTCCTTTGTCAACAATTTTATTCAGTACATTAAGTAAAACTCTAATGTCTTCAAAATGTAGACCCGTGGTAGGTTCATCTAATATATAGAAAGTGTTTCCTGTGTCTCTTTTAGATAATTCTGTCGCTAATTTGATTCGCTGTGCTTCGCCACCAGAAAGAGTGGTCGATTGTTGTCCTAAAGTAATATAACCAAGACCAACATCCTTTATAGTTTTTAATTTTCTGTATATTTTTGGAATATTTTCAAACAAAGGACAAGCGTCTTCAATTGTCATATCTAACACATCGTAAATAGATTTTCCTTTATATTTTATCTCTAATGTTTCTCTATTAAATCGTTTTCCTTGACAAGTTTCACATTCTACATAAACATCAGGTAAAAAATTCATTTCTATCACTCGTAAACCTCCGCCTTTACATGTCTCGCAACGCCCACCAGTAACATTAAAACTAAATCTACCTGGTTTATAACCTCGAATCATAGCTTCAGGTACTTTTGAAAATAAATTTCTTATTTCTGAGAATACACCGGTATAAGTTGCAGGATTAGATCGAGGAGTTCTACCTATTGGAGACTGATTGATATCGATCACTTTATCAATATTTTTTAATCCATCAACTTTTTTATATGGCTTAGGTCGTTTAACACCATTAAAAAAATATGCATTTAAAATAGGATAGAGAGTTTCATTAATTAATGTTGATTTTCCGCTTCCAGACACCCCAGTTATTCCAACCATTTTACCTAAAGGTATTTCTATGGATACATTTTTTAGATTGTGCCCTGTGGCTCCTGATAGCTTTAATTTTTTTCCATTTCCTTTTCTTCTTTTTGATGGAATAGCAATTTCTTTTCTGCCATTTAAATAATCAGAGGTTAATGTTTGATGATTTAATATTTCTTTTGGAGTTCCTTTAGAATCAATTATGCCTCCATGCTTTCCAGCTGCAGGGCCAATATCGATTACATAATCAGCAGCCTCAATCATTTCTTTATCATGTTCTACAACAATAACGGAGTTTCCAATGTTTTTTAGTTTTATTAATGAATCAATTAACTTTTCATTATCCCGTTGATGAAGACCAATACTAGGTTCATCTAGTATATATAAAACTCCGACCAATTGAGATCCTATTTGAGTTGCTAAACGAATTCGTTGCGCTTCCCCACCAGAAAGCGATTTTGAACTTCTGTCTAGAGTCAAATAGGTAAGCCCAACATCGATTAAAAATTGTAACCGAGTTTTAATTTCTTTAATAATTTCTTCCCCAATTTTAACTTGATTTTTTGATAAGTTAGACTTCAAAACATGGAACCAATCCGCTAATTCTAATATATCCATCTGCGCAAGCTCCGATATGTTTTTACCATTTACTTTAAAGTAAAGTGATTCTTTTCTAAGTCTTGAACCCTTACACACATTACAATCGGTATGATCCATGAAATCTTTTGCCCATCTTTTTAGAGATTTAGATTCATTATCATCAAAAGTATTTTTTATAAAATTAGCAATTCCCTCAAATTCTATTTTGTAGCTTCTTGTGATTCCTAGAGTTTTAGAAGCTACTTCAAATTTATCGTTAGTGCCATATAAAATAACATCAATAGCTTCTTTAGGGATTTTTTTAAAAGGATCCGACAACTTGAAGTTATAGCGTTGAGCAATAAGTTCTAATTGTTTAAAAATCCAAGTTTGTTTTTGAGATCCTTGAGGTGCAAGTGCGCCTTGTGCAATAGAGATAGACTGGTCAGGAACAATTTTATTAACATTCACTTCATATAATTTTCCTAACCCTTTACATGTTGTACACATTCCTTTTGGTGAATTGAATGAAAAATTATTTGGTTCAGGATTTGGGTAGGATATTCCGCTACTTTGGCACATTAAAGACCGACTGAAATATCGCGTTTTATTCGTTTCATTATCTAAAATTAACAATACGTCATCTCCGTGATACATTGCAGTTATGATAGATTCACTAAGTCTTTTATCAAAGTCCGATTCTGCTGAAATTTTCAGACGGTCAATTACTATTTCGATATCATGATTTTTATAACGATCTAATTTCATTCCGCTAACAATATCTTTTATTTCTCCATCTACACGGACTTTTACAAAACCTTGCTTCGCAATTTGCTGAAATAATTCACGATAGTGTCCTTTTCTTGATCTAACAACTGGAGCTAAAATTGAAATCTTTTTATTTTTAAAATCATTTAAAATTAATTCCTGAATTTTATCGTCGCTATAACTTACCATTTTCTCTCCAGTGTTATAACTAAAAGCATCACTTGCTCTTGCGTACAGAAGTCTCAAGAAGTCGTATATTTCTGTAATAGTACCAACAGTAGATCTTGGACTTTTACTAGTTGTTTTTTGTTCGATGGCAATGACGGGAGAAAGACCCTCGATTTTATCTACATCGGGTCGCTCTAAGCCGCCCAAAAATTGTCGAGCATAAGCTGAGAAGGTTTCGATATACCGTCGTTGACCTTCAGCATAAATAGTATCAAAAGCTAGGGAGGATTTACCACTTCCAGAAAGACCTGTGATAACAACTAACTTTTCACGGGGAATTTTAATATCAATATTCTTTAAATTATGAACTCTTGCACCATAAACTTCAATAAAATCCTCGTTTTTTTTCATAGCTAACAAAGATAATTAAATGATCCTAAAGTTTATTTAAAAGTAAAACCTTAATCTTTTTTTAACTTACATGGTATTGACTATGTAAAATTTAATCATCAACGTTATAAAATTTATAAAGTATATTTTTTAAATACCGCTCAACAAATCTTTCGCTTCATTTAACTGTAATGATATCAGATAATAAAAAACTTATTGGAATAAAAATATGTTTTATTGGCTAAAGATTTATTTTTTTTTGAAAAGATAATTTGGATTCTTAATTATCAATTGATAATTTTTTATTCCGTTTCATTTCCTTCATAAATATTGAACTACCAAATTGTGAACCATCTATGGAATCATCAAACCTCAATTTTATTCACTAAATGCTAAATCGTCATAGAAAATAGTCGAGTATTGGGTTTATTTTCTATTAACTTTAAATCGAAGGCCATACAGATATTCCTCACATACATTCTACCTTCTTCTTTTACGATTACTTGGGTATCGGTAACTTCTATTAATTGGTCTGCCACCATTTCTTTTAATCGTCTGATAATTTCTTTTTTTATCGAAAGAGGCAATCCTAAATTCCATTTTGTTTCAAGATTGCACATTAAATTTAAAATATGCTTGCGAATAATTAAATCGGTTTCGGTTAATAAATGACCTCTAAATATTGGAATAATACCCTTATTTACCGTTTCTGCATACCCTTCAACTGTTTTTTCGTTTTGAGCAAAACCATACCAGGAATCACTAATAGAGGACATTCCTAGACCTATCATTAATTTTGTTTTACCTGCGGTATAGCCCATAAAGTTTCGATGAATCTGTTTGCTTAGCAAGGATTTATATAAGGTATCAGTTTTTAGCGCAAAATGATCCATTCCAATTTCTACATAGCCATTTTCGAAAAAAAGTTGTTTTCCTAATTCGTATAAATGTCTTTTTTCATCATCTTTTGGTAAATCGTTATCATCAAAACCTCTTTGGCCAACTCCTTTTATCCACGGAACATGCGCGTAGCTGTAATAAGCTATGCGGTCTGGTTTTAGCGCAATGGTGTTTTTTATAGTGGATCGAATACTTTTCTCGGTCTGAAATGGTAATCCAAAGATTAAATCATGGCTTATAGAATTATATCCTATTTCACGCGACCAGTCGTTTACTTTTTTAACCTGCTCAAAACTTTGAATACGGTTAATTGCTTTTTGAACTACTGGATCATAATCTTGAATTCCAAAGCTATTTCTTCGCGCACCTATATCGTAAAGGGTCTGCAATTGCTCTTTAGTAGTGTGATTTGGATGTCCTTCATAACTAAATTCAAACTCTTTAAACTTTTCTGCTCTTTTAAAAATACCGTTGATTAGTTTTTTTAGGTTCTCAGAAGAAAAAAAAGTAGGAGTTCCTCCTCCAAGATGTATTTCTCTAATCTTAGGTGCTTTTTCCAATAAATCACAATATAAATTCCATTCTTTAAGTACCGTATCCAAATAAGGTTCTTCTACGGTATGTCTTTTGGTAATTCGTTTATGGCAAGCACAGAATGTACAGAGGCTTTCACAAAAAGGAAGGTGAATATATAAGCTAATTCCCTCCGAATCATTACTTTCATCAAAAGCCTTTAGTGTTGAGCGTTTCCAATTATCAATAGTTATTCCTTCCTTGTCCCAATAAGGAACCGTTGGATAACTGGTGTATCGTGGTCCTGGTATATTGTATTTTTGAATTAAGTTTTTCATACCAAATTAGACTTCAAATTCTTTAACAGCATCAATAAATGCTTTGGCATTTTCCAAAGGAATATTTGGTAAAATACCGTGTCCTAAATTTACAATATACCGGTCTTTACCAAAACTCCGGATCATCTCTGTTACCATTTTTTTAATTTGGGATGGAGGAGATAACAATCGGCTTGGATCCATATTTCCTTGCAATGTAATTTCACTTCCAGCTAATTTTCTTGCTATTTTTGGGTTAATAGTCCAGTCAACTCCCAATGCAGCAGCTTTCGAGTTGGCCATTTCTTCTAAAGCAAACCAACAGCCTTTCCCAAAAGCAATTACTGGAGCTTCATCTTTTAAAGCCTCTATTATCTGATTAATATATTGCCAGGAAAACTCTTGGTAATCAGTAGGCGAAAGCATCCCTCCCCAAGAGTCAAATATTTGTACAGCATCTACACCTGCTTTTACTTTTTCTTTAAGATAGGCGATCGTTGTACTTGTTATTCTTTGTAATAGGGTGTGGGCTAAAATAGGCTGTGTAAAACAAAACTCTTTTGCTTTATCAAAGTTCTTAGAGCCTTGTCCTTGAACACAATAACATAAAATAGTCCATGGTGATCCGGCAAAACCAATTAAAGGAATTTCGTTGTTTAATAACTCTTTTGATGCTTTTATGGCATTCATTACATAGTCTAACTCGACAGTAACATCAGGAACAATTACACTATCCAGATCTTTTTGAGTTCGAATTGGGTTGGGTAGCCAGGGACCAAATCCAGGTTTCATCTCCACTTCAATATTCATTGCTTGTGGTATCACTAATATATCTGAAAACAAAATGGCAGCATCCATTCCATAGCGTCTAATGGGCTGTACCGTAATTTCGGAAGCCAATTCAGGAGTTCTACAACGCGTAAAGAAATCATATTTTTCTCTAATTTTTATAAACTCAGGTAAATATCTTCCAGCTTGACGCATCATCCATACAGGCGGACGCTCAACTACTTCTCCTTTTAGCGCTCTTAAATATAGATCGTTTTTATACATTTATTTCGAGTTATGACGTTGATTAATTGCTTGCATCGCTGCGTAAATTGCTTTTTCTATAATTTTTAAATCCTTGTTTGAAAGTGCTGTAGATAAAAACCATGCTTCAAATTGAGAAGGTGGTAAAAACACACCATTTCGGACCATACTCCAAAAAAATGTTTTAAATTTTTCGGTATCGGAAGTTTGGGCTGTCTTAAAATCTACAACTACGTTTTTTGTAAAAAATGGATTGATCATCGATCCAAATCGATTCACTTGAAGCGCTACGTTATTTACTTTAGCTGCCTCCTTTAATATTGTTTCTATTTTTCTAGCTACTTTGTTAAAGGTATCAAAGGGGTTTTGTTTTTTTAATTCTTTTAAAGTAGCGATGCCAGAAGCCATTGCGATTGGGTTTCCTGAAAGAGTTCCCGCTTGATACATGTCGCCAAGGGGAGCAACCATTTCCATAATTTCATTTCTTGCACCATAAGCACCTACAGGAAAGCCTCCTCCAATTACTTTTCCAAGGCAGGTGATATCAGCTTCCAAGTCAATTAATTCTTGAGCGCCTCCAAATTTAGATCGAAATCCAGTCATGACCTCATCGGCAATAATTAAAATTCCTTTTTCTTTGGTAATTCTTCTCAATTCCGATATAAATTCTGGTGAGGGTACTATTACCCCCATATTTCCGGTGATAGGTTCCAGAATAACTGCAGCAATATCATCGTGTTTGTTGATATGATTTTTAACTTTTTCAATATTGTTATATTCTGCAATCAAAGTGTTTTGCACAGCTTCTTTTGGGACCCCACTAGATCCGGGAAGACTTAGCGTTGCCAATCCAGAACCAGCTGCCACTAAAAGAGCGTCAGTATGACCATGATAACACCCCGAAAATTTTATAATCTTATTTTTGTTTGTAAAAGCTCTAGCCAACCGTAAAGCACTCAAAACAGCTTCGGTTCCTGAGTTAACAAAACGAACTTTATCCATATTAGGAAAAGCGTCGCAAATTATTTTTGCTAGTTCAATTTCACCCGTCGAGGTAGCACCAAAAGTATATCCATTTTTTAACGCTTTTACTATCGATTTTTCAATCTTTTTAGGACGATGTCCTAGAATCATGGGGCCATAGGACAAGACTAAATCGATGTACTGATTATTATCTACATCTATAATCTTACTTCCCTTTGCTTTTTTTATAAACAAAGGAGTTCCACCGACAGACTTATAAGCTCTAACAGGAGAATTAACTGCTCCAACTAAGTTTTTTTGACCTTCTTCAAAAAGCCTTTTCGATCTATCAAAATTCATGTTTAACTTCTTTTTAAAATTTTTGCTGCTTCTTTTGCAAAGTAAGTGATGATGATATCTGCACCTGCTCTTTTCATCGATAATAAACTTTCCATCATTACACGTTCCCCATCAATCCACCCTTTTTCAGCTGCTGCTTTTATCATTGCATATTCTCCACTAACGTTATAGCAAGCTATAGGGTGGTCAAAGTTATTTTTTAAATCGCTAACGATGTCTAAATAGGAGAGTGCTGGTTTAACCATCAGAATATCTGCACCTTCTGCGTCGTCAAAAGCTGCTTCTCTTTGGCCAACAGCTCTATTAGCGGGATCCATTTGGTAGGTTTTACGGTCTCCAAAAGATGGGGCAGAGTCCGCTGCATCTCTAAATGGACCATAAAAAGCAGAAGCATATTTTACGGTATAACCCATTATTGGAAGATCATAATACCCTTCTTTGTCTAGGGCCGCTCTCATGGTACTAATTGTACCATCCATCATGCCAGAAGGTGCCACCATATCAGCACCAGCTTTTGCATGAGAGAGGGCTTGCTTAGCAATATTGACTAAAGTGGCCTCATTGTCCACCTCTAGATCATTTAAGACCCCACAATGGCCGTGATTGGTATATTCACAGAAACAAACATCGGTAATCACATATAAACTAGGGTATTCTTTCTTTATATAACGAATTGCTTTTTGAATAATTCCATCATCGCTCCAGGTTTCAGTTCCTGTGTCATCTTTTTCCGAAGGAATACCAAACAATAAAACTGCCGGAATATTTAGTGTAGTTAACTCATCTAATTCTTTAGAAACAGTATCCAGTGAAAAACGTTTTATACCGGGCATGGACTTAATTTCCGTTTCAATATATTCTCCTTCTTCTATAAAAATCGGATATATAAAGTCATCTACGGTTAGTTTGTTTTCTCTAACCAATCTACGAATGTTTGCTGTTTTACGGAGACGTCTAGTTCTATTTATCATGACAATTTTATTGGATTTTCGAAATAGTTGTTAACGGCATTAATAACTCCATTTTTAGAGGTGGTTTTGGCAATAATAACTTTGTCAAAATGCAATCTTGCTTTAGACGCTGTCGTTTCTCCAATACAGAATGCAACTCGATTTTTTGTTGTATTATTTTGTAAAAAACTTTCAATTCCTGATGGACTGTAAAATAATATGCCAGAAAATTTTAAATCAATCTTTTGAGGAGTTAAGACCGTTTGATAACACTCAATCTCATGAATTTTAAAAGCACTTTGGTTTAAAATTTTTGGTAGTTCTTCTCGTCGTTTGTTGCCACAAAAAAAGACAACCTCTTTATCTTTTAATTTTTCTTTTAAATAAAGTGCAAGTTTTTCAGCTGAACTTTCAGCGTGAGCAATAATTCCTATTTTATTTTTAATTAATCGCTTGGTCCTTCTGCCAACACAAAAAATGTCTTTAAATTCTAATTCTTCAACAGGATAATTAAATAAAACGGCTTCTACCGCATTTTGGCTAGTAAAAACAGCATTTTTGATAGGTGTTTTTATATCTTTTAATTTTATTCTTTGGTTTTTGATAGATATAAAATCACTCATCGAAATACCAATGTAAGACTGAAGCTTAGAAGTTAATTCTTTAGATAGATATTTTGTAGAGAATACATTAATGGTTTTGTCTACTTCAACGATTTCTCGCATTATTTTTTTTCCACCTTTAGACAATATGTAATTCGCGGCGAATTCTCCAAGATCATTTACTTCACTTTTTAAGGTGGTTTTACTAAACTCAATTTTCTTTTTACCATCTGGACTAAATAAAACACCCTTAAAACTTAATTCTTCTTCTTTTATGGTTGCTAAAGCTCCTATAGGAGCTGTACATCCACCTTCTAGAACTCTAAGAAATTGACGTTCTATATGAACACAAAGCGCAGTTTCTTCGTCGTTGAGCTCTTTGCAAATATCCATTACATGATTATTTTTTTCAAGTGCAGCAACCATTATTGCACCTTGAGCTGGAGCGGGAGTCATCCAATCTAATTTAATATGCTTATGCTTTTTGGGTAGAAGTTTTATTCTTGATAAACCGGCTAATGCAAAAATCGCAGCATTCCAAGAACTATCCTTAAGTTTTTGCAATCGGGTATTAACATTACCTCGCAAGCCAACAATGGTATGTTTAGGATAGCGGTGTAGCCATTGTGCTTTTCGTCTTAAGCTACCTGTTGCAATAGTTGCCTGCTCATTTTCAAAGAAATTTTCATCTTCTCTTAAAATCAAAACATCATTATAATTTCCTCTTTTTAAAACCGCTGCTTGAACAACACCCTCTGGTAACTTTGTTGGAACGTCTTTAAGTGAATGAACCGCTACATCGATTTGCCCGTTTATTAATGCCACATCTAAACTCTTGGTGAAGACACCAGTAACTCCTAATTCGTAGAGTGGTTTGTCGAGAACTTGGTCTCCTAAAGAGTCAATTTTTATAATGCTCGTAGTTTGTCCTAATTCTTCTAGATGTGCTGCTACCGTGTTTGCCTGCCATAGGGCTAATTCACTAGATCGAGTCCCTATTTTAATCATTTTCTGTTAAATTAAGCTCTTTCAAGTTAAATATTTTACTGATAACCTCGATGCTTTGATCAACTGAAGTTTCATCATCCTTTAGGTGTTTTACAAATTGTGTGGTAATTTTCTGAATCATGTGCGAGGTAATAAGTTCCGCATGTTCTTCATTAAAATTATTAATTTTTTTTCGATGAAAATCTATTTCATGCCCCTGAATTGTTTGTAAAGATTCTTTCAATGCATTGACAGCTGGAACAAATTTTCGATAAGATATCCAATCGTTAAATTCCTGTTTATATTGCTCGATAATAGTTTCAGCAAATGGAATTTCTTTTTTTCTAGTCTCGATGGTTTTGTCAGTAATTTTTGAGAGTTCATCAACATTCACTAGGGTGATACCAGGTCTTTCTTTTAGAGTTAAATCAACATTTTCTGGCATCGATAAATCTAATATTAACATTTCTTTATTCTCTTGAATGTGTTGTTGAGTTATCGTATGATAATTTGCTCCAGTTGAGACAATTAGTATATCTGTATGATAGAGTTCATTCGTTAATTCATTTATGTTTTTAATGATAATTTTAGGATTTTTTTCTTTAAAGTTTTTTGCTTTATTATGCGTTCTGTTAATGAGTGTTAAATCATTTATTTTGGTATAGTGTAAAATGTTTTTGCAGGTATTTTTACCAATGTCACCCAATCCAAAATTTAATATTTTTTTATTGTTGTAATCTGGAATAGTATCCATAATATATTGGACTGCTGCATAAGAAACCGAGGTGGTTCCAGAACTAATTTTAGTTTTATTTTTCACCTCTTTACTTGCTTGTAACACTAAGTTGATCAATCGCTCTAAATAGGCATTGGTCGTTCCAAGCTTTTTAGCTTGGTTAAATGAATTTTTTAACTGACTAACTATTTCATAATCCCCCAAGATTTGGCTTTCTAAGCCTACACCAATATTAAATAGATGATTAACTGCTGCTTTATTTTTATAAACGTTGGAAACATTTATAAAATCTTCCACTTTACCTTTGGAATATTTAACTAAAAGGCTGATGAGTTCAAATGGATGCTCGGCAAAACCAGTGATTTCAGTTCGATTACACGTAGAAACTACAAATAAACCTTCACAACCATTTTCTTTAGCTTCTTTTAATAATAAAACTTGATTTTCTTTGGTGATACTAAAAGCGCCTCTAACATTAATATCAGCTTTTTTGTAATTCAAGCCAACATTATATAGTTTTTGAGGTGATTCGTTTAAACTCATTTATGAAATATTTATAAGTGTCGACAAAAGTACCGAATCATTTAAGTGAAAAATATCGATACAAGGACTAAATTTATCGTAAGAAGTTACAAGGTGTAATTTAGAGTAATTCTAAATAAAACGAAAGAGTTGAATTTTTCTTAAAACTATCATAAAAATTAACGGTTTCAGATGATGATTAATATCATCTTTTCTTAACAAATAATTTTATATTGATGATTTATTTTATTGTAATTTTGCAAAGGATTTATAAATTACATATAAATGTTATCGTTAAAATATTAAATGGAAAAATATAAAAATATCGACAAAAGTGCTCATGTGCTCATTGAAGAAAAAGATGCGTTTAAGGTCTTCTATTTCAATAATTTAACGGATCATGTAGATAATTTTCAAACAGAATTGACAAACAACTACATACAATTATTTTTTTGTACCGAAAATGAGGTTAAAATAGCCTTTAATATGGAACATTGCGCAATTACCCTTAAAGAGAATGATTCAAGTATGGTGCATTATAAAGATGAGTCCATGAACATACTATACACCTTGCCGCCCCAATCTCAATTAAATGTGGTATTAATTTCATTGAATTTTTTCCATAGTTTGTTTTCCGGAAAAGAAAATGTGCTATTTAATTTTAAAAATTATAAGAACGGACAACCAATTATTGAACCTAAATTGATTGAAGTCTCTGAACAAATGATTTTGAAACAACTCATATCATTTAGAATTACGGATTCATTACGACCTATCTATTTAAAAGGTAAAGTTTACGAATTATTAAGTCATTATTTTAATACAACTACCGATGCAACTAATGCAAATTGTCCTTACGTGCCAAACGGGGATACCGTCGGTAAAATTAAACAAGCAAAAGAAATTATTATTGATGAAATGAACAATCCTCCTGGATTACAAGAATTAGCAAAGCAGGTAGGTTTAAATATAAAAAAATTAAAGAGTGGTTTTAAAGAATACTATGGCTCGCCTGTTTTTACTTTTTTATTAAATTATAAAATGGAACTTGCTAAAACATTACTTGTAGAACAACAATTTAATGTCAATGAAATTGCTTCAAAATTAGGATATAGCACTTCAAGTCATTTTATTGCAGCCTTTAAAAAGAAATACGGAATCACCCCAAAACAATACTCAATATCATAATATGAAAGGAGTTTTACTTATAAATTTAGGATCACCAGATTCAACAGAAACAAAAGACGTTAAGCGCTACTTAGGCGAATTTTTAATGGACGAGCGGGTCATTGATATTGCTTATTGGAAACGTTTTTTACTTATAAAAGGAATTATTTTACAAGTAAGACCTAAAAAATCAGGAGCAGCGTATAAAAAGATTTGGTGGAAAGAAGGATCTCCATTGGTAGTTCTTTCTGAGCGTTTTTCAAAAAAAGTTGGTTCAAAGTCAGTAATTCCCGTTGCGCTAGCTATGCGTTATGGCAGTATGAGCATGGAAAAAGGCTTTAAAGCATTAACCGATCAGGGTGTAGATGAAATTTTATTAGTTCCTCTTTACCCACATTACGCTATGTCTTCTTATGAAACAGTGACTGTAAAAGCAGAACAAATAGTTGCAGAACACCATCCAAATGTGACGATGGATATTTTGCCTACTTTTTACAAACAACCCGAATATATAAAAGTAATGAGTGCAAATATCAAAAATCATTTAGAGGGATTTGATTACGATCATGTATTATTTTCATATCATGGCATTCCTGAACGACATATAAAAAAGTCAGATCCTACTAGAAATCACTGTAAATTAGATGGTAGTTGTTGCGAGCGAAATTCAGTGGCCCATCATACTTGCTACCGACATCAGTGTTTTGAAACTACCAAAGCAATCGTTAAAAGTATAGGGCTCCAAGAAGGTACATATAGTAATTCTTTTCAATCCAGGTTACTAAAAGACCCTTGGTTAAAACCTTATACCGATTTTGAATTGGAAAAGTTTCCAAAGGAAGGAAAAAAGAAAATTGCAGTAGTCACTCCTGCATTTGTTTCGGACTGTTTGGAAACACTAGAGGAAATTGCTATGGAAGGGAAAGAAGATTTTTTAGAAGCTGGCGGTACAGCTTACAAGCACATTCCATGTATGAATGATAATGACGATTGGGTAGATGTAATGGTAAGTTGGATTAATAACTGGGAACATAACAAGAATTCTATTTTTGAATAACATAGTAAAAATAATAAGATGCATATTTTATACTTAAAGGCTTTACATATTATTTTTGTTATAACGTGGTTTGCAGGTTTATTCTATAGTGTTAGACTTTTTATATATTATGCCGAAGCAGAAGATAAAGAGGAACCTTCAAAGTCAATTTTGCAAACTCAATATAAAATTATGAGCAAGCGCTTGTGGTATATTATTACCTGGCCATCTTCAATTCTAGCGAGTTTATTTGCATTTTGGATGTTGTATTTAAATCCTTATTATTTATCAGAGCCATGGATGTTGGTTAAATTATCTTTTGTTCTTACCCTTTACCTTTATCATGCTATATGCCAAAAAATTTACCAACAACAACAAAACGGAATTGTTAAATATAATTCTTTTAGGTTGAGGATTTGGAACGAAGTGGCTACAATATTGCTATTTGCAATTGTATTTTTGGTTGTTTTAAAAAGTACAATTTCATGGATTTGGGGCGTGTTTGGTATTCTATTGTTTGGTATATTGTTGATGTTAAGTGTTCGACTTTATAAAAAAATTAGAGCAAAATAAAATTGATATAATTTATTAATATAATTTTAAAAACCTATAGCAGTATCGTCCCCCCGCTTATCAGCACCTCCTTCAAGCTTCCCATTGGGCAGTACTCTAATGGCATCGACTTTACCTATAACGGTGCCTGCTTTTGATTGTGTTTTATATCCCTTGTTTTTTAGCGAATCTACTAATTGGCTAGAAAAAGAATCGGATTCAAAGGTCACTACATCAGGTAACCACTGATGGTGAAACCTTGGAGCATCGACAGCTTGTTGCATAGTCATGTCGTATTCATATACATTTAACAGCGTTTGTAAAACCGATGTGATAATGGTTGAACCTCCTGGAGTACCCAAGCTCATCCAAAATGCATTGTTTTTTTCGATCAAAGTGGGCGTCATTGAACTAAGCATTCTTTTCTGGGGTTCAATAGCGTTCGCTTCGCCTCCAATTAACCCAAACATATTTGGTTCTCCAGGTTTTGCACTAAAGTCATCCATTTCGTTATTTAAAAAAAAACCAAGTTGATCTACATATAATTTGGAGCCGTACGCACCATTTAAAGTCGTAGTTACTGCTATTGCATTCCCATAAGGATCAACAATAGAGTAATGCGTGGTTTCTAAACTTTCAAAACCAGGAATACTTCCATAACTTAAACTTTTTGAATCGGTCGCTTTTTCAAAGGAAAATAGCTCCATCCTGCCCTTTAAATAATCGGTGCTTATTAATTTTTTAGAGGGAATTGAAACAAAATCTGGATCTCCTAGGTAAAAACTTCTGTCGGCATAGGCTCTCCGTTCTGCCTCCGTAATTACTTGTATCGTTTTAAGGCTGTTATGGCCATAATCTTTAATGGGGTAAGGTTCGATAAGTTTTAAAATTTGAGCCAAACAAACACCTCCGCTTGAAGGAGGAGACATCGATATAATTTTTAAATCTTTATAGTTAAAAACAACAGGATCTCTCCAGATTGCTTCATAAGCTTTAAAATCTTCTAAAGTGATAATTCCATTTTTTGAATCTAAATAATCGACCATAGTTTTTGTGGTTTCACCTTCATAAAATTCTTTTCTACCATTTTTAGAAATTCGAATCAGTGTATTTGCTAATGCCACATTTTTTAAAGTATCGCCTTCTTTGTAATTTTGAGTATACAATGACTCTTCTAAATTAACGTCTTTTATAATGTTCTTGAATTGATTAAGTCTTGAGGCTTGTTTACTAGTGACGACGTATCCTTTTTTTGCCAAATCAATTACAGGTTTAAATATTTGATCTAAAGGTAAAGAGCCAAATATTTTATAAACTTCAAATATTCCTGCCACAGTTCCTGGAACTCCAACTGCAAGTGCACCAAGCTTACTTTTTTCGGAAATAAAATCTCCGTTTTTATCTAAATACATATTTCTTGTAGCTCTTAGAGGAGCTTTTTCTCTATAATCTAGGGCACCAATCGCTCCATTTTGGGTTCGATAAACCATAAATCCTCCACCAGCGATATTTCCTGCTACAGGATAGGTTACAGCCAAAGCTAATTCTGTAGCGATCATGGCATCGAAGGCATTACCTCCCAATTTCATAATGTCAACACCAATTTTTGAAGCTTCAGCTCTTGCAGATACGACCATCGCACTATCTACAATTAAACCATACGTTGGGTTTTTAGTTAACGGAGTTGTTTTTTCAGTTTTTAAAACTAAATGATTTTGTTTAGAGTCTTCGTTACAGCTTATAAATAAAAGGGCTACTATAATAATATTGAATCGATTCATAATCTTTTTAATTCTGTAATTTTGTTTTTTGAATATTTTTTTAAGTCTTCAAAAAATAAAGTAAACTCTTCTTCAAACTCCTTGTAATATTTAGTTAATTCTATAACCGCTAAATTCATTTTTGATTGGTTATTTGTTCGTCGATTCATTTGATCAAGAATCTTACCTATTCCATCAATTGAAGCATAACTTAACAACCAATTTTGCTCAATCATATAAGGCATCATTTTCTGAATTCTAGGGGTTAAACGGTCAAAATTAGAATTGATTAAGTTATAAAAATTTTCTGTGTATTTGTGTAAGGGGATCGAATGGTATTGAGTCCAGTTTTTTGCTAAAAAATGATCATACAAGATATCAACAATAACCCCGCTATAGTGACTGTATTTTTTATGCAATCGTTTTGTGCTTTTTCTTACGATGGGGTGGGCGTCTGTATAACTATCAATTGCTCGGTGCAATAAAATTCCTTGTTGAATACCCAGAGGAAATTGAACATACTTTTTCCCTTTTACGCCATCTGCAATAAAATTACCTAGAGTAATTTCTTCTTCCTCATTAGATAAATAAATATGAGCTAAATAGTTCACGTTAATCTTAAATTAAACATTAAATGGTTTATAAAATTTAAACAAAAATACTTTCACAAATTACAAAATGCTTATGAAGTTTTTATGATTTAAAAGTATCTTTGTTTAAAATTTATAAGATGACATTAATTAAGTCTATTTCTGGTATTAGAGGAACTATTGGAGGAAAACAAGGAGAGAACTTAACCCCTTTAGATGCAGTAAAATATGCAGCTGCCTATGGTTGTTGGCTAAAGCAACAAGTAGCTAAAGATCATCATAAAGTAGTAGTTGGAAGAGATGCACGTATATCGGGACATATGATGCAACAATTAGTAATGAATACTTTAGTAGGTTTGGGTATTCATGTAGTAGATTTAGATTTATCGACCACACCAACTGTTGAAGTTGCTGTAGTGCTAGATCATGCCGATGGAGGGATTATACTAACCGCAAGCCACAATCCAAAACAATGGAATGCTCTTAAATTATTAAACCACAAAGGAGAGTTTTTAAATGCTAAGGAAGGTCAAATGATATTGGATATTGCAGAAAATGAATCGATCGATTTTTCTGAAGTGGATAATTTGGGAAAAATAACGACCAACCATGCCTATATAGATTTACATATTGACGAAATTTTAGACTTACCCCTTGTGAATGTTGAGGCTATAAAAAAAGCAAAATTTAAAGTGGTTGTAGATGGCGTTAATTCAACAGGTGGTATAGCAGTACCAGCTCTCCTAGAAGCCTTAGGTGTTGAGCCAGTAAAGTTGTATTGTACTCCTAACGGGGAGTTTCCCCACAACCCAGAACCTTTAAAGGAACATTTGGGTGATTTAATGAATATGGTCGTAGCTGAACATGCTGATTTTGGTATTGTAGTAGATCCAGATGTCGATCGTTTGGCTTTTGTAGATGAAAAAGGCAATATGTTTGGGGAAGAATATACCTTGGTAGCAGTTGCTGACTATGTGCTGCAACACACTCCAGGGAATACAGTTTCTAATATGTCTTCGTCTAGAGCCTTAAACGATATTACTAAAAAAAGAAACGGAACCTATACGGCTAGCGCAGTAGGAGAGGTTAATGTAGTTACAACCATGAAAGAAACCAATGCGGTGATTGGCGGCGAAGGAAATGGAGGTATTATTTATCCAGAGTTGCACTATGGTAGAGATAGTTTGGTAGGAATCGCTTTGTTTTTAAGTTACTTAGCTGACCTAAGAATCTCGGTAAGTTCGCTTAGAAAAACCTATACTTCTTATTTTATGAGTAAGAAAAAAATTCAATTAACACCTCAATTAGATGTTGACGGAATTTTAAAGTCGATGGAGCAAAAATATGCTTCTGAGGAAATTAATACCATAGACGGTGTAAAGATTGATTTTGAAGAAAACTGGGTGCACCTAAGAAAGTCAAATACCGAACCCATTATAAGAATTTATACCGAAGCAAAATCTCAGGATGAGGCCAATATTTTAGCCGATAAAATGATTGATGAAATTAAATTAATTGCTGATATATAGGCTAATTAATAAATTTTACTAATGGACCAGAGTGTCATTTATTGAAACTCTATTGGAACGTTATTACGGTGTTTCCAACGTTTATGAGTCCACAAATAGTGGGCAGGTTCTTCATGAATCATATCCTCTAAGTATTCGATAAATAAATCTGTTATTTGATAATTTTCAAATTCATTAGGATTTAAAGTCAACGTTTTAAAAGTGGTTTCGTAATAGCCTCTTTTAACTTTTTTGGTTTTAAAAAATACGATTGCTAAATCTAACTCCTTAGCAAGTTTTTCAGCCCCTGTATGCACGGGTACTTTTATATTCATAAATTCCTTCCAATGATACGCGCTTTTTAATTTTGGGGACTGGTCAGATAAAAAACCATAAATTCCTTTTTTACCCAACCTTTTATGGGCTCTCATACTAGTAAAAGTTTCTTTATTAGTGATTAAGTTGGTGTTGTATTTTGCACGAATTTTTCTAATGAGTTGGTCAAAATATTTATTTTCTATTTTTTTATAAATTGCATATCCATCAGTAGTAACGTACTTCTGAATTATAAATATCCATTCCCAACTTGCGTAATGAGCACACATAAGCAGTATACTTTTGTTAGCTTCTTCAATTTTATTGACTTCCTCAATATTGGTAAACTTATAGCGTTCTCTAATCTCTGCTTCAGAGATGCTGATCGACCTTATCGATTCAACAAACATATCACACAAGTGCCGGAAGAATTTTTTTTCAATAGATTTTATTTCATGCAACGATTTTTTGGGAAAGCATAAGCGTAAATTTTCACGAACTACTTTTTTTCTATAATTAAACAGGTAATAAACTATAAAAAATAAAAAATTTGAAAATACATACAATACCCTGGTGGGCAGGATAGACATAATCCATAAAAAAGGAAAAACTAAAATATAAATTAGTAATTGCATAGTGTAATTTAAAGCAAAACTAACTAATTTTATTGTTTTATTATAGAATAAAGTTTATGGGAAATATGCATCTAGTAACAGTTGCCATTATTGTAGCAAATGTATTGGTTTCAATGAAAGGGTTTAAAGATTATTCGTTTTTCGAAAAATATAAATTTAATATTGGCGCTATTCGAAGAGGAGAACAGTTTAGAATGATTAGTTCTGGTTTTTTACATCTGGACTTTTCTCATTTATTGTTTAATATGTTAACCCTGTATTTTTTCGCAAATGTTGTACTATCATCTGTTGGTGCAACTAATTTTGTATTGATCTACCTAGCTAGTTTGTTGGTTGGTAATTTACTTTCTTTTTACTTTCATAAAAATGAACTTCATTACAGTGCAATCGGGGCTAGCGGAGCGGTATCTGGAATCCTATATTCAGCTATTTTATTTTATCCAAATATGAGTTTATACTTGTTTTTTGTACCCATTCCTATTCCTGCGTGGTTATTCGGTATCTTATATTTGTTGTATTCTATTTACGGAATGAAAAAAAGAATAAGTAATATTGGGCATGACGCACATTTTGGTGGAGCTTTAGCCGGTTATTGTTTAACCATTTTTATGGCCCCATCACTGATCGAAACTCAACTATGGATTGTCGCTCTGCTATCAGTCCCTTTATTGTTATTATTTATTTTAATTAAACTAAAAAAAATATAATTAAAAGCAGTTTGACAAAAAAAATTAATTTTTGCCTAACAAGGAAGCTATTTTTTGACCTAGTGCTGGTCCTCTTAAATTTTTTGCAATAATAGTTCCGTTCTCATCCAATAAAAAAGTAGCGGGTATTGAGCGTACATTGTACATTTTAGCAATAGGTTCGTTCCAACCTTTTAAATTAGAAACATGCTCCCAATTCATTTGGTCCGTCTCAATAGCTTTTAGCCACCGTTCTTTTTGCCCTGCCTTATCAAGAGAAACACTAATTATATTTAAACCTTTTTTATGATATTCATTGTAAACGTTTACAACATTAGGATTTTCTCTTCTACAAGGTTTACACCAAGAAGCCCAAAAATCAATAATTGTATATTTTCCTAATACGTCACTTAATGCTAAATTTTCTCCAGAGGGAGTAGGGGCAGAAAAGTCAGGAGCAAGCCCACCGACCTCTGCCTTCTTCATGGCAGCAATAGTATTTTTTAAAGTTTTAGAGCTTGAAGAAGCTGCTATTTTTGGACTGTAAGAGTTAATGATTTTAGAAGCATCGGCACTAGAAATTTCTTTTTTGCTAACTAATTCTGTTAGCAATAAAACTGAAAATAATGAATTAGGATTTTCAGTTACAAATTTAATTTTATAATCATTTTCTTGAACAGCAATGTTATTCAGTTCTAGTTGTAAGTTTTGCGCTAGTATTCCATCTTGTTCTCTTCTAGCCTGTTTAAATAACTGTGCTTTTTCGCTTTTAATTTTATTGAATCTCTTTAATTGATCGGTGAATTCTCGGTAGGAATCATTTTGAGTTCCTCCTTTAACGAAAGATGATTTGATACTATCTTTATAAATAGTTGCTTTCAAATTTATGTTTTCCGGAAAATACAAAATAGTTGATTTTACATTTTCTACTTGAAGTAAGTTTAAGGTTAATGCCTCACTATTTGGATATTCTCCTAAAAATGATTCTGATTGGACCATTAAAGTATCTATGGCTTTAGGCTGATTATTTATTACTTCACTTACGATTATTTTAGTACCATCGTTAAAACCTATAGCTTTTCCACTTAAAGTGAAGGTATCACTTTTTGAATTGCATGCAAACAATAAAAAGGTCGAAATTAATATAGATAAGTATTTCATAACATAAATTTATTGAATTGCAAAAATAACTGAAATACTAAGTTATTAAAATTCTTTGGGATTTATTTATGAAGCAAATTTTTAGGAGTCTGAAAAACAAATCACTTGATTTTATTTATTAACTTAAATAAGTCATTAAATTAATGATTCGGTTTTTGTAAATTTGAATATTAAATTTTTTGATATGAGAGAACTTTTAAGCATTGCTATTATTGCCTCTGTGAAGGCTGGAGAAGCGATTATGAAAGTCTATTCAAACAAGATTGATGTTGTTTATAAAGAAGATGAATCTCCTCTTACCTTGGCAGACAAAAACGCAAACAAAATAATTAATAAGTATTTAGTTAAATCTAAAATTCCCATTATTAGCGAAGAGAATAAAATTTTAAGTTATGAGGAAAGGAAAAACTGGAAACAATGCTGGATTGTTGATCCTCTCGATGGCACAAAAGAATTTATTAAGCGTAACGGTGAGTTTACAGTAAACATCGCATTAATAAAAAATAATAAGCCAATTATAGGTGTTATTTATGTGCCCGTTTCGAAAACCTTATATTTTACATCAGATAATTCCTCAAAATCTTACAAAGCACTATTAAAAACTAATACTATAATTATTGATGAAATTTTTAATAATGCAGTTGAAATTTTTCCTACACAAAAAAATAATAATATTCTAAGGATTGTTGGGAGTAGATCACATTTAAATGATACTACTAAAAACTATATTTCGAAAATTGAAAAGAAAAATAAAATTAAAATTGTTTCAAAAGGTAGTTCCCTAAAATTTTGTCTAGTGGCAGAAGGAGGAGCAGAAATCTATCCAAGATTTGCTCCAACAATGGAATGGGATACGGCTGCAGGTCAAGCTATTTGCCAAGCTGTAGGAGTAAAAGTAATCGATGTCACCACAAATGAACCACTAAAATATAATAAACAAAATTTATTGAATCCACATTTTTTAGTGACTAATTAGATAGTATGATTAATGAATCTCATGAAAGAAGTTTAGTAAAAGGGATTTCTTGGCGTATGATAGCAACTACAGATACTTTTTTAGTGGTTTTTATCATTACTTGTGTGTTGGACCAATGCAGTTTTGAAAATGCTTTAAAAATTGGATTTATTGAGTTTTTCCTTAAATTATTAATTTATTATGCTCACGAGAGAGCATGGTTACACCTTATTAAATCTTTTATATTTTCAAAACAACAATCTTTATTAAAAACCATTTCGTGGCGATTGGTAGCAACTACGACTACATTTTTAATATCAGGAGCTGTTTTGAATGAATTTAATGAAATAGCACTTTTTATTGCCTTGTTGGAGTTAATTAGTAAATTTATACTTTATTATATTCATGAAAGGATATGGATAAAAATTCCTTTGGGACTAAATAAAAAAAATAATTAATGCAAAAAAATATAATTCCAAATCAGTTTTCAGTTTCAAAAAACCAAAGAAGTCAACTCAATAATCATGGTTCTTTTTTAATATGGTTTACTGGTCTTTCTGGTTCGGGAAAATCTACCATTGCTAATGCGCTTGAAAAAGAACTGCATAAAATGAATATAAGGACTTATTTATTGGATGGTGATAATGTTAGAAAGGGTTTGAACAGTGATTTGTCTTTTTCTCCCGCTGATAGGAGAGAAAATATTAGACGGATAGCTGAAGTGTCAAGTTTAATGATTGACGGGGGTTTAGTAGTTTTATCAGCATTTATTTCACCCTATAAAAATGACAGAGAATTTGTTAAAAATACAGTAAAGAATGAAAATTTTATTCAAATTTTTGTAGACACTCCCTTAGCGGTTTGTAAAAATAGAGATCCAAAAGGTTTGTATGTCAGAGCTGAAAATGGTTTAATCAAAGATTTTACTGGAGTCAATGCTCCTTATGAATGCCCTGAAAATCCGGATTTAAAAATAGATACCACAAAAACAGACATAACCCAAGCTGTAAAATTGATTATTCAAAAAATCAAACCTAAATTAGAATTAATTTAAAATGAAAAAGTACTATTTAAACTATTTAGATGAATTAGAATCTGAAGCTATTTTTATTCTTCGAGAGGTCTGGGCACAGTTCCAGAATCCAGTATTATTATTTTCTGGAGGTAAAGATTCTATATTGGTTGCTCACCTTGCACAAAAAGCTTTTTATCCCTCTAAAATCCCCTTTTCATTTTTGCATGTTGATACTGGACATAACTTCCCTGAAACGATTTATTTTAGAGATCAATTAGTAGATCAACTTGAAGTAGAATTAATCGTTGGATCAGTTCAAAAATCAATTGACCAAGGAAGAGTCTCTGAAGAAAAAGGAAAAAATGCTACTCGAAACGCATTACAGATCACTACATTGTTGGATACCATTGAAGATCATAAAATCGATTGTGCAATTGGAGGAGGAAGAAGAGACGAAGAGAAATCGAGAGCAAAAGAACGTTTTTTTTCACACAGGGATGATTTTGGTCAATGGGATCCTAAAAATCAACGCCCAGAATTGTGGAATATATTAAACGGGAAACACTTTGAAGGAGAGCATTTTAGAGCTTTTCCAATTAGCAATTGGACAGAAATGGATGTATGGAATTACCTCAAAAGAGAAAACATAGCGATTCCTTCGTTGTACAAAGCACATCAAAGAGATGTGGTTTGGAGAAATGAGTCATGGATACCAGTTTCCAAACATTTAGTATTAACTAAAGATGAGTCCATACAAACCAAAAAAATTCGTTTTAGAACCTTGGGCGATATTACCATCACCGGCGGGATTGAATCAGATGCTGATACCCTAGAAAAAATTATTGCAGAAGTTGCTGCACTAAAACAGACAGAACGAGGCAATCGGAGTGATGATAAGCGAAGTGATTCTGCAATGGAGGATAGAAAACGTCAAGGCTACTTTTAATTTTTATTATAACAATTATGCAAATAGATAATAATCAATTATTACGATTTACAACTGCAGGTAGTGTTGATGATGGAAAAAGTACTTTAATTGGAAGGCTACTATACGATAGCAAGGCTATTTTTGAAGATCAACTAGAAAATATTACTTTAACAAGTAAACGTAAAGGTTATGATGGTATCGACTTGGCTTTATTCACGGATGGGCTGAGAGATGAACGAGAGCAAGGAATTACAATTGATGTTGCATATCGATATTTTACAACTCCAAGACGGAAATTTATTATTGCAGATACTCCTGGTCATATTCAATACACCAGAAATATGGTAACTGGTGCGTCTACTGCTAATGTTACAATCATATTAATAGATGCGAGAAAAGGCGTTATTGAACAAACCAAAAGACATGCTTTTATAGCTTCATTACTCCAAATACCTCATATAATCGTTTGCGTAAATAAAATGGACTTAATTGATTATTCAGAAGAAATTTACAATCAAATTAAAGTACAATTTGAAGAATTTTCATCTAAACTTTATGCCAAGGATATACGTTTTATTCCCATAAGTGCTTTGGATGGGGATAACGTGGTAAATAGATCAAAAAACATTGATTGGTATCATAGTGCTCCATTACTAAATACGTTAGAAAATTTACATATCAGTAGCGATATTAATAAAATCGACGCACGGTTTCCTGTGCAAACTGTTTTAAGACCGCAGCGTGAGGGATTTATTGATTACAGAGGCTACGCAGGTCGTTTAGCGAGTGGTATATTGAGGCACGGTGATCATGTCACTGTGATGCCTTCTGGTTTTACGTCAACTATAAAATCCATAGACACCATGGATCATAGCTTAACGGAAGCTTTTGCTCCAATGTCTATAACGATTACTTTAAATGATGATATTGATGTAGGTAGGGGCGATATGATTGTAAAAACTGCCAATCAACCAAGAGTTATTCAAGAATTTGATACCATGTTATGTTGGTTAAATAACGAAAAAGCAAAACCAAGAACAAAATATACGATATTGCATACCTCAAATGAACAAAAGGCAATGATAAAAAATATCATGTACAAAATCGATATCAATACTTACAATCGTGAAAAAGAAAATAAAGAGTTGTCAATGAATGACATTGCTCGCGTTAAAATAAGAACAACAAGACCTTTAATGATTGATGAATACAGAGATAATCGGACTACTGGAAGTTTTATTTTAATTGATGATGTTACTCATGAAACAGTAGCTGCAGGTATGATATTGTAAATTTATCATTATCGATTTCTTACTTTAGTTTCTATGGATGGAGTACTAATATGAGGAGGATGTGACTAATTTATTCGAATCACTTCCCAATACAGAAATTAGCAAAAATATTACCCAATAAGTCATCATTACTTACTTTCCCAGTAATTTCACCCAAGTAGTACAAAGCTTGTCTTAAATCAATCGTCAGTAAATCGCCTGATAAGTTTTGATCAATACCATTTTGAACTTTTATGATTTCTTCGAGCGATTTTAATAGGATGTCATAATGCCTAGAATTAGTGACCATTAAATGATTTTGATCCAAAGCTTCTTTTCCAGCTAACTCTAAAAGCGAGTCTTTTAATTCATCGATACTTTCTTTCTTTTTCGCAGAAATACTGACTATTGGTAGGGCGTTGGTTTTTATTGCTTTTAAATTGCTCTCAGATGCTTTATCAATTTTATTAGCAACAACTAGCTGATTTGATTCGGTAGAAAAACCTTCGAGGTCTGATTGCACATCATTAAGATTCATTTCGGCACTATCAAACAAATAGATATAAATAGCAGATTTTTTTAGTTTTTCTAAGGCTTTTTCAACTCCAATTTTTTCAATTTCATCCTCAGTATTTCTAATTCCAGCAGTATCTATAAACCGAAAACGAATACCATCAATCGTAATTTCGTCTTCAATGGTATCTCTTGTAGTTCCTGCAATAGTACTTACGATGGCTCTCTCTTCATTGAGTAAAGCATTTAAAAGAGTCGATTTTCCAGAATTTGGGCGACCAATTATAGCTACAGGTATCCCGTTTTTTAACACATTTCCAGTCGCAAAAGAATCGATTAGTTTTTTTAATAATGATGATATTTGTTTGATTAGTTTTTGAAAATCAGTTCGACTCGCAAATTCAACATCTTCCTCTGAAAAGTCTAATTCTAACTCAATGAGTGAAGCGAAGTCTAAAAGTTGAACCCGAAGTAGCTCTATTTCTGTAGTAAATCCCCCGCGCATTTGTTGTATAGCTAACTGATGTGATGCTTTAGAATCACTAGCTATCAAATCGGCAACTGCTTCTGCTTGGCTTAAATCCATTTTTCCGTTTAAAAAAGCTTGCAAAGTAAATTCTCCAGCAGTAGCCATTCTGCAACCTTTTCGGAGTAATAACTGAATAATCTCCTGTTGAATGTAAGAACTTCCATGACATGAAAACTCCACTACATTCTCTCCCGTGTAAGATTGAGGGTTTTTAAATAGGGTTGCTAAAACTTCATCAATAATACGTTCTCCGTCTAATATATTACCTAAATGTACCGTATGAGTTTTTTGATCAGCTAATTTTTTTCCATGTACAGAATTAAAAACTAAAGATGCAATTTTAATAGCATCTTTACCCGATAAACGAATAATTGCAATAGCGCCTGGACCTGAGGGAGTAGCTAAAGCTACAATTGTGTCATTGTGGATCATGATACAAAAATAACAATATTAGAGGTGGTCTTAAAAAAAAGATTGAACAACAATATTTTTTTCTATTAAAATCCAACAATGACCCATAGTTAATAATAAAGATAATTATTTAATAAAACTTTTATGATGGAAGTTCTTAATTATTTAACATCACCGGCATCACTAGCATTGTTACTAATTCACCATCATCGAGACCATCTGTTGGAGTTAAGATTCCTGCTCTGTTAGGCATTGACATTTCTAGCGAAACTTCATCGCAGGTTAAGTTATTTAACATTTCGGTTAAAAAACGAGAATTGAAACCAATTTGCATATCGTCACCTTGGTAATCACAAGTTAAACGTTCTTCTGCCTTGTTGCTATAATCTATATCTTCTGCAGAAATATTCAATTCTGCTCCAGCAATCTTTAAACGAATTTGGTGAGTCGTTTTATTTGAAAAAATAGAAACTCTACGCACAGAATTTAAAAATTGACTTCGTTCTATATTCAACTTGTTAGGATTTTCTTTTGGAATGACGGCTTCATAATTTGGATATTTTCCATCTATTAATCTACAAACCATTTCGGTATTGTCAAATGAAAATTTAGCGTTAGAATTATTATACTCTATAGTTACTTGCTCTTCACTCCCTGCCAGTATGGATTTTAATAGATTTAAAGGTTTTTTTGGCATAATAAATTCAGCAGCTTGAGAAGCAGAAATATCTTCACGCGAATATTTTACTAACTTGTGAGCGTCTGTAGCGACAAATGTTAAACCTTCCGTAGAGAATTGAAAAAACACACCACTCATTACGGGACGTAAGTCATCATTTCCAGCTGCAAATATTGTTTTTGCTATGGCATTTGCTAAAACGTCGCCTAACATAACTGTGGCACTTGGATCTTGTAATTGAATTGCTTGTGGAAATTCTTCTCCGCTTGCGTAAGCCAGTGCATATTTTCCATGATTTGAACTTATTTCGATAGTATTGTTATCTTCAATGGAAAAGGTTAAGGGTTGTTCTGGAAAAGTTTTTAAGGTATCCAATAATAATCTTGCTGGAATGCATACACTCCCTTTTTCATTGCTTTCGACTTCTAATTTAGAGGAAATAGTTGTTTCTAAATCTGACGCAGAAACCTTTAAAGAATTCTGATCTAATTGAAACAAAAAATTATCTAATATGGGTAATGTGTTGTTATTATTAATAATCCCACCTAAAACCTGCAGTTGTTTTAGTAAATATGAACTGGATACTATAAATTTCATTTGAATATTTTATGGTTGTATTAAAAGTTATGGTTTAACAAGAATAAAATTCACGTCACTCACAAATATATTTCAATTTGTACTCTATTTAGTTTTAAAGTAAAAGAAACTTATTAACAAATTTAGGTATATTTTTTCTTTCTGGTATAGTTAAAAATTAGAACTAGAATAGTTAATAATAGCAGTGGAAATAGGAGGTTGATCCATTTCCAATAAGTTCTATTTTCTGATGCTTTGATGGGATCTAGAAAGGGAATAGAAATATCTTTAGTTCTAATGTTTATAAGTCCATTATCGTCCAATAAATAGTTAACAGTATTCAGTAAAAACTCTTTGTTTCCGTAATAATTATTGGTCCATTTATCAAATCCTAATTCTAAAGGTCTGTTTCCTTGAAGCTGATTTTTGATTATACTCCCATCACCTATAATTACCATTTTTGCTTCTTGGCCAATTTCTTGATAGTTATTTATTTTTAGTGGCTTTACTCTATTTAAATAAGCTGATTTGAAAGTACCCTCCAATAGAACGGCGAGTGGGAGTTCTCCTTTATTAAATTCTAAATCAGTTGGTCCTTCGTTTACTATTTTTAAATTAGTTGTTATTTCTTTAGAAATATTGATTTCTTTCGGTAGACCGACAGTTTTAGAAAGAGGTGAAGAATTTAAAAGAATAGTTTTTTTAATACTATTAGGTAAAGTATCGATACTGCTGGCGTATTCGAACTTAACTCCTTCAATATTGGTTGTAATAGGATGCTTGGAATTACTCGCTGAAAGAGGATTATAAAACCACGGGTACCGATTGTATTGAGATTCTCTTTCTTCTCCACTTGCGAGTGTTATAGGAGTAGAATACAAGTCTTTTACTAAGTTGGGATTAACTCGAATACCATATCTAAAAAAGAAGTCAGTAAGGTTTAAATCTCTGGCAAAAGCAAAATCATTACCACCAACACTGTCGTTTACAAAATTAACCTTATCAATAAGCCATAGGGTTGAACCACCAGACATAATGTATTGGTCTAATAAATATTTTTCTTTTTCAGTGAATTTTTTTGTTGGTCTAGCAATTACCAATAAATCAAATTCTTTAATCTGTTCAAGTGTTTTAGCTGGCGAATTTGATAAAGAATCTAGTGTAAAAGGAGCGATGTAATAGGAATCACGAAGGGTGGAAAAAAAATCAGCAATAAATTTATCATCTAATTCTCCATTTCCTTTTAAGGCTGCTACTTTACGGCTTTTTGGATGTGTTAATTGATTGAAGCTATTTGCTAAAGCATATTCTAAATTTTGTATAGAATTTATTATTCTTTCTTCAGAGGTTATACCCAACTGATTTTTAAGTAACGGAATTTTTAAATAATCATCTTTGAAGGAAGCTACTGCCCAAGGAAAAATTTGTTGTATACTAATCTTACCATTTTGTTTAACTTCTATCTGAGATGGTTTTGCGCCAATTTTCAGCAATGATTCTATATCTCCATTTTCATTTAAGGGATCAATAAATTTAAATTTTATGTTGGAGTTAAATGCTTCAAATTCTTGAAGTAATTGCTTTGTCTCAACTTTTAATTTCTTGAATTCAGGTGGGAGGTCACCTTCTAAAAAAACATCTATAAAAATTGGAGTATCAATATTAGCTATTGTTTCTTTTGCTGAATTTGATAATGTATATCTTTTATCCTGAGTCAAATCAAACCTTTTGTAAAAAAAATTCCCCACTAAATTAACTAGGATAATTATTATTAAAATATAAATTATTTGTCTTTTAATATGCATTAATCTTTTCTTAAATTAATACTTGTTAAAATCAAAAAGAATACTGAAACACTAATAAAATAAATTAAATCACGAGTATCGACAATCCCTCTTGAGATATTGTCAAAATGTGATTTCATTCCAAGAGTATTGATTTCAAAAAATGGAATTTGAATAAAAAAGGAGATGGTATCAAATCCATAAAAAATAAATAAACAAAGAAACACGGAACATATAAAAGCTACAATTTGATTTTTTGAAATTGTTGATGCAAAGATACCTATAGCGGTGTAAGCTAAAATTAAAAAAAATAAACCGATATAGGAACCTATAGTACTTCCGATATCCCAGTCACTTGAATTATTTGTAAGTTCTGAGATGGTTATAACATATATCGTTGTTGGTATTAATGCTAAGTAAATTAAAATTATAGCACCAAAATACTTTCCTAAAACAATATTTTTTAAAGAAATGGGTTTGG
>Ga0206683_10000254_pt1 | contig 40114 bp, 60 predicted proteins | sample M280m12015metaG_FD_155483 | JGI IMG/M metagenome (GOLD analysis project Ga0206683, IMG submission 155483) | Ammonia-oxidizing marine archaeal communities from Monterey Bay, California, United States - M2 80m 12015 | ecosystem: Environmental > Aquatic > Marine > Intertidal zone | place: USA...
ATGAGACTACATCAAGGCTTACTCAATCAGGATGACAAAGACCCTGTTAAATTAGATGGACTACTCAGTAATGCTTGGGGAGGTGTCTCTAAGTTCTTTACTGGTATATTGGATGTTGACCCTGAGTTACAAGCAAGAAGAGATGCAAGAGATGCAGAAATCTATGAGAGTAGAGCGCAAAGTCCATTCTTTCAGGCACTCGGTTGGGGTGAAGGCAACGATGAGAGAAGTGGCAACTGGTTACAGAATCTACCTGAAAGCATCGGACAAATGTATCGAGATGGAGCATACATGGCTACCAATCCCGGCCCATCAACTGAAGCTATAGCTAGTTTATTAGCAGGTGGTGTACTTAATTTAACACCAGTAGGTGGATTGCTTAGTGAGGATGTAGGTGTTGAACAACGTGAGATGGCTAATCAGTTTGGTTCATATCTTACAGACACGTTTGGTTCATGGGAAGGATTCAAGGAAGAGTTTAGGAAGAACCCGGCTGAGATAATATCTATGGCAGTTGGTGCAGGGTTTGGTGTTAAAGCTCTAACCAAAGTAGCAACTAATCCTGCTGTACAAGCTAAGTTCATGAATGAGATGAATGGCATAGTAGCCGCCGCTAATCAAGGTCATTACGGAATGCAGTCACCACTCATTACTTGGCAAGGTAATAACAGAGGTGCAATCTTCAGACAATTAGACATGGATGCTATAGGTTCTAACTCAGGCACAATGGTTCAAGGTTGGGGTCAATACGTTAGTGGAACTAAGCATGAAGGTAAGCGATATGCAAGACATGATGCCGACATGCTTGACGAGTTCGATGAGCTTATGAAGTTAGAAAAAGACCCACTTATTAAAGAGATATTAGACAGGGCCGCTAGTGGTTATTACCCGGACACAATCCGAGCTGACGTTATAGCTAATTTAACAGACCCTGCTGACATTGCCAAAGCTAACAAAGCTCTCTATGAGATTGAAGGTAGATTCGATACAGCAGATAACCAACTGTATGAGATTGATTTAAGTGACGATGCAATCAAGACATTCATTAATCGTGAGGCTAAGAAGGCAGACCAAAACCCAATGGTTCAAAAGGAAATGGAGAGACTTGGGTTAGGAGATGATGCTACCGGGCAGACCCTTTATGATGAATTAGTTAGGAATGCTATGGATATGAACCAACCTGCAATTGTTGGACGTTCTCCGGGATTGAGTATGTTTGACCTGCTAAGAAGGTCTCAAAAGGCCGCATCACTACATCTCAATAGCTTAGGTATTAAAGGTATGTCATTCACAGATAGGTTCACATCAGCACGTAATCTTGCCGCAGGACAGGATGCAGGAAATCCTCGTAACTACGTCTTGTACAGCGATGACACTACTAAGATATTAAAACGTCAGGACATAGACATAGATAAGAACACACAAACAGCCGCAGGTGTTGAACAAGGTATACTTACTCTGCCACTAGATGAAGGTTCTGTTAGATTAAGCAACAGAGTAACAGAGCAGAGAGCTTTAGCTGAAGGTACATTTGATAAAGGTGGTACGATAGTCAAGGGTGAGAACAACATTATTATTCCTGACATTGACCTCAGAAACCTTGAAGGCTTCCCATATGTAGCTACTTACGCAGACTTATCTCGTGCAGGTGGATACTTGACACACGTTAATGGCACTAAGTTTCCTAACCCGGTGAAGCTAGAAGGTGGACAGGACTTTATGATTATCCCGGAGAACGTAGACAGAGGTGTTCTATGGGCCTCACACAGAGATGCTATTAGTTCAATCATACGACAGGCCGGTGAAGCTAAACAAATGTATGGCAAAGACCCAATCTATTTACCATTTAGAATGTCTCCTACTGGCTTAGACTTCAGTCACCAAGTAGTAGATTCAATGTTGCAGTCAGCATTACAAGGATTAAACAGGTCTCAGAAGACCAAGCTAGACAAAATGATTAGGACTCAATCTAAGGATTTAGAGACAGGCAAGAACATTAATCAGAAGTGGAAAGGCATAGATGCAGAGAATCCATTACTCGGTTCAAATGGTGCAGAGCGCAAAGCTATTGCAAGAATTATTGATGTTAACTTCAGAGATGGTGCAGGTATCTATACTAAAGGTGCAGACAATGGTGTCTTATCATGGACAAAAGCTAGACTAGCAAACACAGACCACAGGCAATTAAACAAACAAGAGGGTACACTACAAAATGTAGGACAGATTGAATTGAATAGCACAGACCACGCAAGGAGACACACAAGCTATGATTCATCATTGCCCGGCGCACCAGTTGGTATATTAAGTCATGACCTACACATCTCAGACTTAAATCCTATTATTGCATCAGGTGGTCAACGAGCAGGACAGAGAATTACAAGAGAAGGGTTACTACCAAATGAGACTAGACAAATTAATACATCAAACCACATGGGATTAATCTCTCATGAAATGTTGATGCGGATGGAAAAACAAGGATTATTCAATTAATGGATGATATACTATTGTTAAATTAAACAGGAGCAGGGCATGGATGAGGAAAGAATAAAACAAATCATTGCTGAGTTATTAGGCAAAGCTTCGATTGCAAAAGGAGTACAAGGAGGTTCATTATTAAGTGGTCTTGATACTCCTGAAGATAGGGAAGGCTCATTTATCGAAGGTATTTTGGGTGCAGGGCCATGGTTAAAGAAACAATTTGATGAGTATGGAAAAGCATCTAGAGATGCCGCTCAGGTTATAGATGACTTCTTACCGGGAGCTGTTACAACTAATACTGGTGAGGAGTACCAAACGGATATTGGAAAGACATTAGCAACACGTGATGCCGCTCAGGCCGCCACCGGAGGACTTCTACCGGGAACACCTGCATACAGAGACTATATGATGAACATGGGTCAGGGTATGGGTAATGAGTACACACTTGGTATTGATGGGAAAGATTATGGTTACAACTTTACTGGTGATGGTTTAGGTGAAGTAGGAATGGCACAGTTCAGAGACCGCAACAACATTACAGCTAATACTGGTGGAGGAAGCGATAACTTAGGCTTTGGTCAATATCAAACAGACTTACAGTCAGACTTCACAGGTGGATTTGCAAGTCCTACTAACCCACAGGGTCTTGAGACACCTGCCTTGAGACACAGCATAGGCGAGATAATGGCTAATTTAGACCCACAAGAACAACAAAAAGTTCAAATGATATTACAGAGTATGAATCAGGAGCAACAGAAAGTATTCATAAATGGGATGATGAATGGTAATATTGATGCCGGTGGATACGAAGTACAAAACCAATATAGATTGGGGTACTAATTATGGCTTTAAATACTTACACAGCACTAAAAGCAAGTGTAGCTGATTTCCTAAACAGAGATGATTTGACAGCAGTCATACCTGATTTTATAGCGTTAGCTGAAGCACAAATTAACAGAGATATACGTCATTGGAAGATGGAAGCACGTTCAAGTGGACAGCAATCTTCAGGTGATGAGTACATGCAAATACCTGCTGATTGGGTAGAAACAATTAGATTACATCTCACAGGAACAGGAACTACAGTAGTTAATTTAGTTTCAAGAGATTCCATGGCTGACAAACGTTCAGCACAAGAAGACACAACAGGAACACCAATAATGTACACACACGCAGATGGACAATTCCAATTGTACCCAACTCCGAGTACCGACACAGATTTTGAGTTGCTCTACTTTCAGAAGATTCCATCTTTAAGTAGCAATTCAGATAACTGGCTTTTACTAGAAGCACCGGATGTATACCTCTACGGAGCGTTATTACATTCTGCGCCATATCTAGCGGAAGACCAACGAGTAGCTGTATGGGCGCAGATGTATTCTGCCTCTGTTCAGCGTTTAAATGAAGTCTCTGAAGATGCTAGGTTTAGTGGTTCAGGACTTAAACTTAAAGTGAGGGGATTAGTATGAGTTTTACAAACTTTTTAGAAACAGAAATATTAGACCATGTATTTGCAGGGGCGGCTTACACAGCTCCCGGTACTAAATACTTAGCGTTGTTTACAGCAATCTCTGATGGTGAGGCAGGTTCAGTAACTGAGTTATCAGGTTCTGCATATGCTAGACAATCAGTTGCATTTACAACTTCAGGTAACACAACTTCAAACAATGCGGCAGTAGAATTTCCAACTGCTACAGGTTCTTGGGGTACAGTTACTCATGTTGGTGTATATGATGCATCTACATCAGGCAACTTAATGGCTTATGCGACTTTATCGTCAAGTAAAGCTATTGCTACTGGTGACGTATTTCGTGTTCCATCGGGTGACCTAGATATAACGCTTAACTAAAACGAGCCAGTAAATGGCTTTTGAATATAGTGAATCGGTCTATGGTGTAAGAACCTATGGTTCGAGTGTGGGTGAGGTTATAAATGCTTCAGCCACAGTAACTGCAACATCGTCTATTGCCAATGTAAATTGGGTAGTAGCGATAGGAGCGGCGGCATCCATGACTTCTACATCTGCTACTACTTGTAGTGGTGAAGTTGTAATCTTAGAAGAGACAGATGTTTTCTCCTATGGTTCAGGCTTGTATGGACAGAACGAATATACTCAAGGTGATTTACAGACAGTAGTAACTGCTACGTCTGCTGTAACAGCATCATGTGAAAGGATACTACTTTCAGGTGCATTATCAGCAGGTGCATCAGGATTCGCCGCTATAGGTGGATTCTTAGGTAATGCATCAGCAACTGTAACAGTTACGAGTGGTGCAACAGCAGATGGTCAAGTGGTTGGTGAGAGAAGTGCAACTGTTACAAGTGCTTCATCAATCACAGCTAATTCAACGTGTACGTTCAACTTTACGATACCGATTGCAGTCGCTTCGGCTACAACCTGTACCGCAGAGGAGTTCTTCCTTGAAGCATCGGACAAGATGGTTTACGGACATGGTATTTATGGTGAACAGGTTTATGACCAATCAGACCTACAGACAGTTGTAACAGCGACATCGAGTGCTACAGCTACTTGTAATAGAGTACAGAACATTCTGCAAACGACAGTCTCTGTTGTTGCAAATGTAACGTGTGTCGCTAGGAGAGTACCTGAAGGTTCTGCTTTAATTGATGGAACTTCGACAACTGTAGTAACCACTACAGGAAATGGTGCTAGGGTAAGAACAAGTGGTGCAACAGCTACTCCTGAAGCAACGATTGCAACAGCAGGTCAGGTAGTTGGAGAAAGAAGTGCGACAGTAACTGCTACATCCACAACTTCAGCTTATGCTGTGACTGTTGTGGTAGGAGAGGCTTCGCTAACAGCAACAGTAACAAGTGCGGCTATATGTAACAGGGTAAGGTTTGGTTCAGGAACACCAACAGCAGTTGCAAGTATAACTGTATTAGGATTTGCTACACGAGGTGGAATTGCATCGTGTACTCCGTCTGCATCATTAGTTGCAGACTCAGAGAAAATTTGGCAAGGAAGTACAGTTACCCAACCTGAAGCTACAGTTACAGCATCTTGTGAGAGGATACAAAGAAGTGGTGCGGCTGTAAGTGTAACATCAGGAACAGCTACTATTGGTAGAGAGAAATGGGAAATTATTACTAACGATTCAGTAACATGGACACAAATAGCGGCATAATATTATGGCATTAATACCTTTACAATTACCACCGGGAATACATAGGAACGGAACAGATTTCGAGTCTTCCAATAGATGGCGAGATGCTAGTCTTGTCAGATGGCACGATGGTTCATTAAGACCAGTTGGTGGATGGCAAAGTAGAAAGACAAGTGCATTTCCTGATGCACCTAGAGGTATGATTTCTTTCTTGGACAATTCAAGTGATTCCTATTTAGTAGGTGGTACATACAATTCACTTAAATACATTAATCCCTCACACACAGTTTATGACATTACACCATCAGGTCTAACATCAGGTAATTTGAATGGTTCACTTAACCTTGGATATGGTGGTGGATTCTATGGACATGATGAGTATAGTAGAGAACCAACAAGTTCAGGTATTTACGCTGAAGCGACAACATGGGCATTGGACACATGGGGTGAGTACCTTCTAGCGTGTTCATCTAAGGATGGAAGGATTCACGAGTGGCAACTCAATACAGGGGTAGTTGCACAGGTAGTTGCTAATGCTCCAACAGGAAATAAATCAATGGTGGTAACTGAAGAGAGATTCGTATTCGCCCTCGGAGCAGGTGGTAATCCTAGAAAGGTTGCATGGTGCGATAAGGAAGCGAACACAGTTTGGACACCTGCGGCAACAAACGAAGCAGGTGATTTTGAATTACAGACTACTGGTCAAATTATGTGTGGACTAAGAATGCGAGGTGCTACACTTATCCTGACAGATAATGATGCACATGTAGCTACTTACTCAGGGCCGCCATTCATATATGGATTCGAGAGAGTTGGTACAGCCTGTGGTGTAGCATCAAGAAAAGGAGCTGTAGCAATAGATGAGGGTGCATTTTGGATGGGCAAGAAAGGATTCTTCACATTCGATGGCTCAACAGCTAAAGAATTACCTTGTGAAGCGTTGGATTATGTATTCGATGACATTAATACTTCACAAATGAGCAAGGTCTATGCAGTACATAATTCACAACATGGTGAGATATGGTGGTTTTATCCGAGTGCAGGTAATCTTGAAAACAACAGATATATTTCATTGGATTACAAAGAGGGTCATTGGAATGTAGGTGTACTAGACAGGACAGCAGGTGTTGATATAGGTGTGTTTAAAAATCCTATATGGTGTGATGCAGATGGTGACTTATACAATCACGAGACAGGACATGCACATACAGGTTCAGCCAAACCTTATGCAGAGAGCGGCCCGATTAGTCTTGGAAATGGCGATACTATAATGAAAGTTACTCAGCTCATACCTGACGAAACGACACAGGGAGAAGTTAATGTAACCTTTAAATCAAGATTCTATCCGAATGCGACAGAGACATCGCATGGTGCTTATACTCTGACGAATCCAACAGATGTTAGATTTAGTGGTAGACAAGTAAGAATGAAGGTTCAGGGTGTAGGAAACACTAATTGGAGGTCAGGAGTTATGAGAATAGAAGCTAATGCAGGAGGAAGACGATGAGTGTAGCAACACCTCCACCACCATTAGGTAGTAACTGGAAGATATGGGGAGAACGTATCATTAAGTATCTAACATCTACTAGAAATACATTACAGCATAAAGATTCTGATTCTAAGGCAACTGAAAATGGAATAATTATGTGGGATGAAGCTCAAGGCACAATAGTAGTATCAAAGAATAATGCTTGGGTAAGGATAGAATTAGACCCATGAGTATACAAGAAGATTTAATGCGTGGTAAAGACTGGATAGAGTCAGCTCTTAAAAAAGGTGGCGAAACGCATAACTTTAAAGACATAGTAGATGGTGTAATGAAAGGAGATTTTCAACTATGGATGGGGTCAAACGGATGTGCAGTAACTGAGATAGTAGTGTATCCTAATAAGAAGGTACTTCATGTATTCTTAGCAGGTGGCGATAAAGGCTACGGAATTAAACAGATTACAGACATGCATGATGATGCAATAACTTGGGGTAAACACCAAGGATGTATAGGGATGACTGTTACTGGTCGGAGAGGGTGGAAGAAGATTCTCGAACCTAAAGGTTGGTCAGAACAGTTTACAACTTTATTAAAGGAGTTTTGACATGAGTAGTGGCGGCGGAAAAGGCGGTAAGAAAGAAACAGCAACAACGATACCTGATTGGGTTAGAGGCCCGGCAGAGCGAAATTTACGAAGAGCTGAACAGGTACAGCAATTAAAATACATGCCATACACAGGCCCACAGGTTGCGGCCTTCAATGAAACACAAAATGCGGCAATGAACAATAACATTGGTGCGGCAAAAGCATTTGGTTTGCTAGACCCTAATAGCACACTATCAGCTACAACTGGAACACCTACTCCAACAGAATATGCCGGTGGCTTTAAAGGTTATGGCTCTATCGGACTATATGACCAAGCTTTAGCAGAACTTACAGCTAGAGACCCTGCAAACATGGCGGCATACAACAACCTATTTGGTAATGCTATACCTGCTAATGTAGCACGTGGTGGTGGAGGCGGTGGAGGCGGTGGAGGTTTTAGACCTTCAAGAGGCCCAAGTGGTGACCCAACATTTGTACCTAATTATGATGTTTCTACATGGTCACCGGCATTACAGAAAAGTCATGGAAAGCAAATAGCGGCAAATAGTACAGTAAGTGAATCAGACAACGCATATCGAAAACAGAAATCAAATTTTGGCACGACAATGGGTAGTGGTGGAAGCTATAAAATACTACGTGACCGAAGTGGCAAAGTGAGGGGGTTATAATGGCAAATCAAGGACTACCCGGCGGACAAACAGCTCCACCAAACATTAACAGCCTAGCGGCTCAGGGCATACAGGGTGCAGGGATGGGTACTGCATTAGGCATGGGATATACTCCAAGTCAGGTTGGTGTGGCAGGTCAAAGTGCTTCAGTTACTCCAACTAATGTAACAGGAACTAACGTTACAGGAACGAATGTAACACCTAATCAATTAGCTACTACAAGTCTAGCTCCATACATGAATCCTTACACTTCACAAGTTATTGATGCTCAACAAGCAGATATATTGAGAGGAGCAAACATAGGTCTTGACCAATTAGGCACACAAGCTCAACACGCTAATGCTTTTGGTGGCTCACGACATGGTATAGCTATGAGTGAGATGGGCAGAGGTGTAGCAGACATGATGGGTCAACAATCAGCAGGACTTAGACAAGCAGGTTATCAAAACGCACAGAATGCGGCGATGCAAGATATTGGTTTAAATATGCAAGGACAAATGGCGAATCAAGCTAATAACATGCAAGGACAATTAGCAAACCAACAAAATGCATTACAGGCAGGTCTAGCTAATCAATCAGCAGGAATGCAAGGACAACAGTTAAATCAACAAGCAGGATTACAGGATATATCTAATCAACTACAAGCTTCACTAGCTAATCAAACAGCAGGTCTACAAGGTAATCAGCAAAGGTTAGGAGCGGCTAATCAATTAGGTCAATTATCTAATCTTGGATTTGGAATGGGCCAACAAGTTAATAGAAACCTTTCACAACAAGGCGCACAGCAACAAGCGTTACAACAAGCTCTATTTGATGCGGCACAACAACAATATCAAGGATTTGTTAATCATCCTGCACAGGGTCTTGGTTATGTAACAGGCGCATTGAATGCCAATCCTGTTAATACACCAAATACAGTAACACAAACGAAGACACCGGGTCTGTTTGATTACCTAACACTAGGTGCAAACGCTTACACCGGTAATGCGGCTTAGGAGATAGAGATGAGTTTAGGACTAGGACAAATGTTAGGAGGAGCTTTACTTGGAAGTGGCCTGTTAGGCGGTAATGACGAGGACGAAGAGAAACAAGGCTTCATGAGTGGTCTTACAAACATTAGTAACTCGATGTTTGCCGGGATGTCACAAGAACAGGTGTACAGACTAGGACAAGGCTTCAATACAATGCGTTTAGAGCCTGACCAAGCTATGCACGAAAGTTTTGAGAACAGAATTAGCGATATACGTGCTACTGATGCCGCATCTGCGAACAAAAACGCTACTGTAGAAGCTTTATTAGGTATGACTTCAGATAAATACCCTAATGGTAGAGTAGATTTAGCCGCTATGGTTAAACAGGGAGTGTTACCACCTGCTGAAGCTATCTCAATGGCTATAAAAGTTGAGCCTATGTCAGCATTTGCAGAAAAAATGCAATGGTTAAAAGATAATCCGAATGCTAGTGATGAACAGAAAGCATTAGCCGGTATTACTGTGCCTATTCAAACAGAATTTGACAAAAAATTTGAATTATTTACTGATGATAGTCCAGACAGTATATTAACTGCACAGCAAAGAGAAATTGGATTAGACCAATTATTAGGTACTGCTGTTACAAGAGAAGCCTTTGAAAAGAAAATAGATATGTACAATGAATTAAAAGCAAAAGGCCCAATATCTCCTAAGATGTTGGAGTTACTTGGAATACCTTCAGAGAGACAATCAGACTTTGAAAAGAAAATGGACGAATTAGAGTTACTAGCACAAGAAAGCGGTATGAAACCAAACGAGCTAATGAATAGAAAGATAGATTTAATATCTAATTACACAGCCGATGATGGTATGACTGATGCTATTAAAACTATGAATTACAGAGCTAAACAAGCAGGACTCATACCGGGAACAGATGAATACAAAGCATTCTTTCGTGATTATGGTGGTGGTGATACAAATGTTAATGTTGATTTAAGTCAAGCTGATATAAGTGATGCTGAATATGATAAAAAATTACAAGCCGCTTTAGTTGTTGAAGATATGAAAGACATTAAAGCAGTTAGAAAAGCAGAAGCTAACATAAGAAAATTAGACCAAGTGTTACAAATTATTACAGAAGGAGACCCGAACTTAGGTGCATTAAGCGGTTTTTATCAGACAGTAGACGAAGTTATGGCTAAGTTTGGCTTGTCAGAAGAATCTGCTAATTCAGCAACAGATACACAATTACTCGAAGCTTTACTTGGTAGTGATGTATTTGGAATGATTGCCATACTAGGTATCGGCGCACGTGGTATTGATACACCGGCAGAGAGAGATTTCTTGATTAAGGTTATGACTGGTGAAAGAAAAATGACACCTGAAGCTCTCCACAGAATGACTTTGTACAGACGTAAATATTCAAGAATGGTAATTGAGGCATACAACAAGGCTTTAAAAGATGGTTATTATGATGATTACCAAAGAAGCCGCAAACTTAAACACATAGATGTGAAGCCATTAGAGGCATGGAAACCACCTGAAGTAGAAAACATACTTTCAGTAGAACGAGCTAATGAATTAGCAGATAAATATAATCTAAAATAAAGTATGCCTACATTAGAAGAACTTTATACAGCACTCAATAAAGCAGACAAAGCAGGTAATATTGCTGATGCTCAAGAGATAGCCGCTTTAATTAAAGAGCTGTATCCTGAAGGTGAAGTGCAAACTCACTCACAAGAAGTTATAGATGCCGCTTATATTGAGTCAGAAGGGTTAGGTAATACAGATGTTCTAGTTAATGAACAGTTACTTGCAAACACAGCAGACAGCCAAATAGTACCAACAGCTCAACATCAGTTAACTAATGATGGTGTTATACCTCCGGCTACAGCCGCAGAAAACATAACTCAACAAACAAGACCTGCACAAGAATTACTCGCTACATTAGATGAGGGTCAAATAGTAGTACAAAGTCCTATTGGCATAATTCAATATGTAGACCAACCTAATCGTATCGTTACAGATAATGAAGACGTAGTTGCGGCGGCTATGGCATACTCAAAAGGAGAAAGCGAGATACATCCTTCTGAGGTACATGCAAAAGTGAAAGCAATGGAGAATGTTGGCTTTACACAGAACCCAATTAATTACATGGCAGGTCTAACAGGAAACATTGTCGAAGGTGGTCTAGGCTTAGGAAGTTACAGAGATGAATTTATGGGAGCTATGAACGATGGTGTAAACTGGTTATACCATGCCGCTACTGGTCAAGGAGATTTTGCTGACCAAGGTGGAGGAACATTTACTAAACCCGGTCTCCCGGAAAACCTATTAATGACTGGTGATGAAATCTCAGCTAAGTCAGCGCAAATTGATGCAGATTTCGATGAAGCTTACGGAAAATCCGCAATAGCCGCTAACGTAGCAGGTGGATTACTGACTGGTTACATGGCAGGTTCAACTAAAAAAGCACAACAGCTTTATAAATGGATTAATGGCTTACCTAAGTTATGGAAAGGAATGACATTGTTTGGTACTGGTGGCATAATAGGTGGTACAGAAGGTACTGTCTATGGATATGGTGCAGGTGAGGAGGGTGGAAGAGTTGATGAAGCTATTTCTCAAGGTATATGGGGAGCAGGATTAGGCTCAGTTGCAAACACAGCAATAATGCCTATACAATATGCATGGTCAAGAATAGGAAATGGACTTAAAGATAAAAGCACAGAAGCTATAGCATCATTGTTTGAAGTCACAAAAGATACCGCAAAAATTATTAAAGAAACTATTGGTGAGACAGGTTCAACGCTAGAGGATATGTTAGCAAATTTAAGAAGAGCCGGTAATGAGGGGATGATTGCAGATGCAGATATAGCCACACAAGTTATTACAGATGCAGTAGCGGCGGCAGGTGGAGAAAGTGCATCAGCAGTCAATACAGCATTAAAGACTAGGGTTAATACCACATATCAAAATCTAGATACTGCAATGAATCAGAATATAGCTGATTTACCATACATGAAAGACCATCCTGATATAAAAGCAGACCCGGCTGAGATAGCGGCAGAAAACGCTAGAAAGTCTAAACCGGCAAGAGATAAAGCATATAAAAAAGCATACGCTCACCAAATTGATTATTTAACTCCGAAAGGAGAAGCAGTTAAAAAAGCTCTAGATGATATTGATGAAGATATATTGACTGAAATACTAAGCGGTATTAACAAAACAATCAGAAAATCCGGTGATGATATTACTGAATTAACTCTTAATCGTACTACTGATGCGGCAGGTAAAGAGATAATTAGTTTGGGCCAAATGCCTACTATGAAACAGCTTGATTACATCAAACGTGCATTAAGCGATATAGCATACAATTCACCGGGTGTTCCGGCGGTAGGACAAATCTTACCTGCACTAAGTCAACGAGCAAAAGATGCTTTAGGATTACGTCATGCATTATCAGAAGCCTTGAAAAAAGCAAATCCTGATTATAGGAAGGCAGTCAAGCTAGGACAAGACAAAATAACACGTGAGAACGCTTTAGAAATGGGTTACAGCATGTTAGATGGTCATATATCACCTGCTAACGTAACAAGAATGCTTAAAGATGCAGGAGAAGCTGAGTTAGCACACGCTAGGATGGGTATAAGAGCAAATCTAGAGGCTATTATTGGCAGGATGCAACCAACACCTTCAAGAATGCCGAACTCTAAAGAATTAGATACAATGTGGAAACAGCTATCATCTAGAGATAACCGCTCAATATTGAAATTAGTGTTAGGGCCAAAAGAATTTAAAAAAATGGTTAAAGAGTTAGACAAAGCAGAAGTAGCTATTAAATTAAGAATCTCAGTAGCAGAAAATAGTAAGACTGCTATACGTAGCAATGTTTACAAGTCTATTGAGGATGTTACTGACGAAGCCTCTACAATTAGACAAACATTGGCAGAGGGTAGAGGAATAGAAGCAACAAGAAAAATTATACAAAGAATTAACGAAACACAAGCTATTTCTAGAAAACATAAAAAACTTGTTTTAAAAGAACTTGCAAACGCTATGACTGGTACAAAAGGAAAAGCGGCTATGGCACAGCTAAAAGAAGTTTATAATGCTGTTAAGAATGGACAGCAAACAATGGAACATATTGAATATCTATCTAATTTACTAGCTACACGTATTAACTTAAATCTAATATCAGCATCAGTAACAAAAGGCAGAGAAATTAGAGATTACGTCCAAGGGGAAGAATAATGAAACAAGAACCAATGACAGAAGACCAAATTCAAAGTATAGCTAAGGATGCTCTAGATGCCGCAAAATCATTCGTTGAAAGTGAAATAGCTGACGATAGAATTAAATCTCAACGCTACTTTGAAGGTGAGACAGACATAGGACAAGAGGATGGACGTTCAAAAATCGTTTCTACAAAGGTCAGAGACACTATTAGAGCTATTAAACCTAGCCTTATGCGTGTGTTTTTATCATCAGAGAACCCTGTAGAGTACATTCCTACGAGTCAGGAAGATGTATTAGGCGCAGAACAGGCCACTAAATACGCTCATTGGAAATTTCAACAGTTAAGTGGTTATAAGTTACTTAACGATGCTATACACGATGCTTTAGTTAAAAAAACAGGTGTAATAAAGATTTGGTGGGAAGAGAACACTTCAGCCACTATTCATACATACACAAACGTAACAGAAGAAGAAATGGCGGCTATTGTCAATGAAGAAGATGTAGAGGTCATTGAGCATACTGAAGAAACAGACATTGAAATTGATGAAACAGGTGTACAAACACAGTCAGCTATGCATTCACTTAAAGTAAGCCACACAAAATCAAATGGTGAGCTAATGATGCAATCTGTACCTCCTGAAGAGTTCTTAGTAGATAGAAACGCAAAGAGCATCGAGGATGCATATATTGTAGCGCATAGAACAGAAATGCGTGTAAGTGATTTAGTAGAGATGGGTTATGACTTTGAAATGATTTCAGAATTATCAGGTTTAAGCTCAGATGATTCTTATTCAGATGCAGAGGATTTTGAACGTAAAGGTTATGAGCAAGAAGAAGACGAACAAACAGCAGACGTTTCAATGAAAAAAGTAGCTGTAACTGAAGCCTACATGAAAATGGATAAAGAAGGTACTGGTGTTGCTATGATGTACAAAATACTAATGGCAGGTGGAGATGACACAGTTTTAGAGTGTGAGCCTTATGGTGATGTTCCATTTGCAGTATTTGAAATAGACCCTGAACCACATACATTCTTTGGACGTAGTGTTGCAGACCTAGTTATGAATGACCAAGACTCTTCAACTGCTATGCTTAGAGGAATGATGGATAACGTAGCTTTAACTAACTCGCCTAGACAGGGTTACGTACAAGGTCAGGTCAATGTAGACGATTTAATGAACAATGAGATTGGTGGATTAGTTAGAATGAAGTCACCACAGGCTCTCGTAGATATTGCAACACCATTTGTAGCAGGACAAGTTCTTCAAGCGATGCAATACATGGACGATGCTGTCGAAGCTAAAACTGGAGTAACTAGAGCTTCTATGGGCCTAGACCCTGATGCATTACAGAACACTTCAGCAACTGCGGCACGATTACAAGCTCAACAAGGTTCAGCTCAGATAGAGGTTATGGCTCGAAATATTGCCGAGGGCGGCATGAAACGTTTATTTAAGCTAATGCTCAACATATTAGTAGAAAATAGCTGTGAAGAGACCTTAATGCGCTTACATGGCAATTTCCAACCAGTAGACCCAAGAGTTTGGAACACAGCTATGGATATACAGGTAAATGTGGGTGTTGGTACAGGTCAGGAAGCTGAAAGACATGCGGCTTTAGGTCAAGCTCTTACAATGCAGATGCAGATATGGAGTCAATATGGCAATGGCAATGGTTTAGTTACAATGACTGGAATACGTAACACACTAGGTGATATGTTAGCTTTACAAGGTGTTAAAAATGTCGATAGGTATTTCCAACCTATTAATCCTGAGATTGAAGCTCAGTTAATTCAACAGCAACAAGAAATGGCGGCACAGTCTCCGGAAATTACTGAAGCTGAGGCTCTAGTACAAGCAGAACAGTATAAAGCTGATAAAGCCGCAGAAATGAATATGATTAAACTTCAAATTGAAGCTCAGAAGGCTCTTGCAGTAGATGATAGAGAGCGTGATGCATTAGACCAAGAATTGATGATTAAAGTAGCAGAAATATTAGGAAAATATGGCACTCAGGTAGATACTGCAAAAATTAAAGCGGCTCAACAAGAGTCTAGATACCCACAAGAATCACCTGCAAAAGCAGTAGAGGGAGGTAGATTCTAATGGCTAACAAACTTTCAATTGTAGAGAAATCTGCTAAGATAAAGACATTACAGGCTGATGATACGTTTAAATTGGTCATAACAGAAATCACGAATCAGCAAGTTGCTGTGTTCGTAAACGCTGATTCAACAGAGGAACAGCGAGGGGAAGCACATGATGTTATTCGTGCTTTGAGAATGATTGAGGATTATTTCGACTCGGTACATACCGATGAAGTAATGCAAAATCGCAAACGTAAGAAATAGGAGACAGCATCGTGGCAAAAGACACAACTGAAACCAAACCAATCAGCACCATAGAGGATGCTGTAGAGAGCATTGTTGCTCCAAGTGAAGAACCAACTGAAGAAGTTTTAGAAGTTCAGGCAACAGAAGAGGCTACTGAAGAAGTAGAAGCTACTGCTGAGTCTGAGACTGAAGAAGTTGAAGAAGATGAAGAAGTTGAAATTGAAGCTTCTGATTCGGATGACGAAGACCTTATAGAAGAGCCAAGTCAAGAAGAGCCTGAATTACATTTTGTCAAGGTAGATGGACAAGAGAAACAGGTAACCTTAGAAGACTTAAAGCAAGGCTATAGTGGACAAGAGTACGTCCAACAAGGTATGCAGGAAGTTGCGGCGGCAAAGAAAGAAGCCGAAGCAGTCTACACAGCCTTGAATAATGAACGTCAGCAGATGGCTGATTTATACAATCAACTCCAAAATGGAGGATTTGCACCTGCGCCAGTTAAACCTACTAAAGAGGAATTTGATGCTGACCCTATTGGGTACATGCAAAAGAATCTTGAGTATGAAGAGGCAAAGGCTAGTCATGATATGCAAATGGCACAACTCCAACAGGCTTCACAGCAAAATAGTGTGGCCCAACAGAACGCTAAACAAGCTTATCTTACAGAACAATTGCAAATACTCCAAAAAGAAATCCCTGAATTTGCGAATAAAGATTCACGCACAAAATTAAGGGAGCAGTTAGTCAGAACCGGTCAATCTAAGTATGGTTACACTACTCAGGAAATTGACCAAATATCTGACTATCGAGCGATTAAAGTATTGCACGATGCTATGAAGTATCAGGATATTATCTCAGGTAAATCAAAGGCCCAAGTGAAAACTAAGTCTGCGAAACCTATGGTAAAGCCGGGTGCTAAGAAAATGGCAACTCCAAATGCGAAAATACGTTCACGCCAATCGGCAAAACTAAAGGAAACTGGTAGCATCGATGATGCTGTCAATTTAATTATGCAAAACTAATGGAGAAATATTATGGCACAGCCAAGTAATACTTTCGACAGTTATGATGCAGTAGGTATTCGTGAGGACTTGGAGAACGTTATTTATGACATCTCCCCTGAAGAAACACCTTTCTACTCAAGCTCGAAGAAAGTAAAAGCAAGTAACACATACCATGAGTGGCAGACAGATGCGTTAAGAGCATCTGCGGCTAATGCTCATATAGAGGGTGATGCAACAACAGCAGAAGCTAGAGTTGCGACCACTCGTCTAGGTAATTACACACAAATCTTTAAAAATGCGGTGGTTATTCCTGATACCGACTCAGGCTTAGATAAAGCAGGTCGTGCATCAGAGATGGCATATCAGACTTTGAAGATTGCAAAAGAGCAAAAACTCGACATCGAGAAGGCACTCTTTGACAACAACAAAAGAGAAGCAGGTTCAGCATCTGCGGCTCGTGAATTAGCAGGAGCGCCATGTTGGTTTACTTCTACTATTCAAAACAAGGGTTCAGGTGGCGCACATGCGGCAGGAACAGGAGCTGATGCTCGTACAGATGGAACGCAATCTGCGTTGACTCAAGCTAAATTCGATGCGGCTATGCAGTCCATTTGGGAGAAGGGTGGTAAACCTGATACTGTTTATCTGAGTGCTTTTCAGATGAATGTAGCATTAGCGTTCACAGGTAATAACAACCAACGTTCAACTGTTCAAGCAGGTGATGAGAAAGTTGTTAAATCTTTGGACATTTATGTGACTCCTTGGGGAACTATTGAGTTCATGCCTACAAGGGAGAATCGTTCTCGTGATTTATACATCATGCAGAATGACATGTGGGCAGTAGGTGTTCTTAGAGGTACTAAGAATGTTGAACTAGCCAAAACTGGTGATAATTCAACTCGTCAAGTAGTGACTGAGTTGACTCTTATTTCAAAAAATGAGAAGGCATCAGGAATGGTTGTAGACTTGTCTACTTCGTAATGAGGTAGAATAGAGCTGTGGGGAGTCCTCCTTAATCTCCCCACACTTTCATGGTAACATTAAGATGGGGAGTCTGAGTTAAGCTCCCCACCTTACAAAAGGAAAGATATGAAAATTAAAGAACAAGTACATCACGACACAAAACAAGGTAAGATAATTGTCGAGAGTACATACGATAACAACCCTGCACTTGAAAGGGCAGAACAGCTCAGAAAAGCAAAGGTTGGTATAACTGGTGATAATAAGCTAGTTGGAACGATACCAATTCACATCATCAAAATGTGGTGTGACGAAGCAGGTATCAAATGGGGTGATGTTCAAGCTCGTAAGGAGGTCGTTAAGAGAAAGATTCTTAGTGGCGATTTTGATAAACTCCGAGTATGGAAAGGAACTTTTTAATAATGGAGAGTAATAATGGCTGATACAACAACTTCAACATACTCCTTGACTAAGCCGGAAGTAGGTGCATCGGCTGATACTTGGGGTACGAAGCTTAATACAAACTTAGATACAATTGACAACCTGTTAGATGGTGGAGCGCAAATCTCACCTGATTTAACAGATTTAGAAATAGATGGCACAGTAGTTACAGCAACACCTGCTGAATTAAACTATGTAGATGGTGTTACAAGTGCTATTCAAACACAACTCAACGCTATCACAGCTAACGATTGGGTGGTAACAGCAAGAATAGCTGATGATAATATAACAAATGCTTTAATGGCGGCAGATGCAATCACAGGTGCAGAACTCGCTGATGACGCTTGTAATAGTGAACACTATACTGATGGAAGTATAGATTTAGCACACCTCTCAGCAGACTGTGTGGATGGAACAAAGATAGCAGATGATGCTATTAATAGTGAACACTATACTGATGGCTCAATCGACTTGGCACACCTCTCAGCAGATTGTGTGGATGGTACTAAGATAGCTGACGATGCTATAGATTCAGAACATCTAGCCGCAAACAGTATAGACAATGAACATCTATCTCATTCAATGGGCGATTGCTCAACTATGGGATTTACAGCGATTGGTCTTAATTCGGGTGATTATATGACGTGGTCTGATAACACACACACAGATTTTGTTGTTAATGGTGGCACAGAAATGCGACTTGAGGCTGATGGTGACTTACATGTTGATAATGATGTTATTGCTTTCTCATCTACTATCTCAGATGCAACGCTAAAGTATGACATTAACCCTATTGACCACGCTTTAGACAAAGTTGCTCAACTTACAGGTGTTACTTATAAATACCTTAAAAATGGAATGGAGTCAGCAGGTCTACTAGCTCAAGATGTTGAGAAGGTTATGCCTTGTGCAGTAAATGAAAGAAAATTACCACTTCATAAAGATGATGGCAAAATGTATAAGACACTAAATTATGACAATCTACACGCATTACTTATTGAGTCAATCAAGGAGCTTACTGCGAAAGTAGAGAAACTGGAGAAAAAATAATGGCAGTACAAGCATCAGGAGATGACCTAAAACTAAGTGAAATTCAGACTGAGTTTGGAGGTTCAAATCCTATAAGTATGAGTGAATACTACAGGGGTGGTAGTTATGTGCCTTCAGGTGCAACCGATGTACCCGCTTCAGGTCAAATGTTACTGAGTGATTTTTATGGAACTGAAAATTATTCTGCTATTGTGGCTAGTGGTGGAAGTGTTGCAACATCAGGTGATTATAAGATTGTAACATTTACCAGTTCAGGAACTTGGACAGTATCAGCGGTGGCAGGTGGAGCGGCAGACAATACTGTTGACTACTTAGTTGTTGCAGGAGGTGGTAATGCAGGTAGTTCATATCTTAGCGAAGCAGGTGCAGGAGGAGGAGGCATGAGAACTGGAACAGTTGAAGCTTCAGCACAAGCATACACAATTACTGTTGGTGGTGGTGGTAGTAATAGTGTCGGTGTAGGAATTACGTCTAATGCAGGTGGTGGTGGTTCTGGTAGTTCTGGTGGTTCAGGTGCTGGAGGTGGAAGCACAGGTGGTGGTTCAAATGCATGTGGTGGTTCAGCAGGTGGTTCAGGAATTTCAGGACAAGGAAATAACGGCGGTTCAGGTGGTGGATATAATTCAAACGCAGGAGGTGGCGGTGGAGGAAAAGGTGCAACAGGAGGATGTGGTGGTTACAAAACACATAGTATTGGACACGACCCCGATGGTTATACTGGAGGTCAAGGTGGCAATGGTGCATCTTGGTCTATAGACTCTACAACTCGTGCAGGTGGTGGTTCAGGTTCAACATATCACAACACTCCTTGGGCAACTGTTCGTTCAGGTGGTTCAGGTGGAGGTGGTCATGGCTCTATAAATAGTGGTTCAGGTGGTAATGGTACTGCCCAACTCGGTGGGGGTGGTGGTGCTGATGGTGGTAGTGGTGGTTCAGGCATTGTCAAACTTAGATATAAATTTCAAAATTAAAGGATATAGATATGGCACATTTCGCAGTATTAGATGGAAGCAACAATGTTACTGCTGTCAACGTAATAGCTGATGCAGATTGTTTAGATGGTGAAAGCGAATCAGAAGCTGTAGGTATTGCATTTTGTGAGGCTTTATGGGGAGCAGGTACATATAAACAAACCTCTTACAATAACAACATGAGAAAACAATTTGCCAAGGTAGGTGGCACTTACGACCCAGTAAGAGACGAGTATGTTGCACCTAAACCTTCTGCCTCATGGACATTAGACTCGAAGAATGATTGGCAACCACCAATACCTAAACCTGCCCCTAATTATAGGTGGGTTGAATCAGCACATCAGGCAGATAATTCAACAGGATGGATAGAGATAATAGAATTAGGCGATATTTAGGCTAAAATAAATACACATGTTATTAAGGAGAGACATTTGGAACGCATGTATTACAACTACACAAATGGTGTAGAGAGTAGCGTAGTTGATGAATTAGTATCTACATATAATTCATTAGAAAGCAACGATGTAGAACACAAAAATCCTGAAATCAGGACATCCACTATTACTGTATTAGATAAATACGAGCATAAAGGAATTAGTGATTTAGTTTATGATTTTGGTAGACAAGCTAATAACGATGCCTATGGCTTTCATATTGACGATATAGATTATTGTCAGTTTAATTTATATGATGAAAAAGAAGCAGGTCACTACAGGTGGCACATGGATTTCAGAGGATTTAATGAAGCTAAAAAGTTAAAACATAGAAAAATAACTGTAATAATACAACTGTCTGAACCATCGGATTATGAGGGTGGAGAGTTACAAGTAAAGTATTCTCATTACTCAGAAAAACAAAAAACAGATATGTTGCAGAAAGGTTCGGTCATTACCTTTCCAAGTTTTGTAGAACATCGTGTAACCCCAGTAACTAAAGGCAATAGAATATCCTTGATTGGTTGGATTGTAGGTGAACCATGGAAGTAAAATCTGTGTGCATTGTTGGTGGTGGTTCAAGTGGTTGGATGATGGCTATAGCACTAAATAATAATTTACCTGAAATTAAAGTTACACTTGTGGAATCTCCCAATATACCTATTATTGGAGTAGGGGAGTCTACCATTCCTTATACAGCTAGATTCTTTAAAAACAGTTTAGGATTTAAAGACAAAGATTGGATGTCTTATTGTGATGCTTCATATAAAGCCGCTATTCGATTTCGTGATTTTTCAAGCAAGGGGAAGAATTTTTATCATCCATTTTGGACTCCTGAAGAATCTACATATAACGGATTTGATTGGGCAATAAAAAGACGCTTAACTACTAACCCATTATTATTTAAGCCTGATGCAGAAGACTACTATAATTCGCATTACATTGCCTATCACATGAGCAAAAGTAATAAATTTGATAAATTAAGTGATGAAGGGTTTTCTTATGCTCATCACATGGACTCAGGAAAATTTGCAGAGTTCTGTCAATCTAAGTTTAAAGGAAAACATATACTAGCTAATGTAAAGCATGTAAAACTTGATGGTTCTAATATTGTTTCAGTAACTACAGATAAAGGAAAGATTAAAGCTGATATGTTTATAGATTGTACTGGCTTTAAAGCCTTATTGATTGAACAATCATTACATGAACCTTTCGATTCTATATCAGATACATTGCTAAACGATACTGCAATTACTTGTCGCATACCCTATAAAGACAGACGTGCAGAGTTAGAACCATTTACAGATTGCACAGCGTTAAGTTCAGGATGGGCATGGAACATTCCAATATGGTCACGAATAAGTACAGGCTATGTATTTAGTAGTAAATTTCAAACAAAAGAATCTGCTACTAAAGAATTTAAGAAATATCTTGCTAACCGATTTGGCACAGTTCGTTCTAAAAAAGCTGAGTTCAATACTATAAAGTTTAAGACAGGCAAGTATAGAAGAGGTTGGGTAGGAAATTGTCTTGCTCTAACTTTAGCATCAGGATTTATCGAACCATTGGAGTCAACTGGATTGGCATTAGCTTGTTTCCAAATCGAGGACTTTATAGAGAAAATGAAAGGTTATGAATATTCAACATTTAAACGCAATTTATATAACACCTCTTTAGATAAAGCATTTAAAGAAATACATAATTTTGTCTTATTGCATTACGTTAACTCTATGAGAGAAGATAGTGGATATTGGAGATACATTAAAGAGGAGATTCCTATTCCTACTTCTTTAACAGACTATGTTCAATCCACAACCAAAACTTCTGTTTGGTTTCCTAACAAGTCAAGAGAGTGTATTTTAATAGGATTAAATATTCCTTCAGCATACTCAGACAATAACCTTTCTTGGAATGATAAGCCACTTACAGAGTATACTAAAAAAGAACATATAACTATAAGGAAAGACCTTGAAGATATAGAAGAGAGAAAAACCTATTATCAATTTAAAACAGAAAGAATGTCAGGTTTAGAAGATTATCTAAAACAAGAGATTTACAAATGAACGTAAAAATAATCAAAGACTTTTTAACTGAATCAGAATTTAATAATTTTGTAAATTTTATAGGAAGTCAGGATTTTCCTTGGTACAGAGGATATAAAGTTTATGAAGATGATACTGAGAACATGCAAATGCGGCATGTTTTTATTACTCCTGAATTTGGTAGGAGTAATATGTATCATGGATATGACCAAGTTAATCGAAAATTAGACGAACAAGGAATTTCAGTAGTACGAGCTAAAATTAATTTAACTTTTACTTCAGGTAAAAAAGAGATTGGTGGGTGGCATTATGACTTCGCAAAAGAAGATGAAAATATTAAAATTGGTATACTATATATTAATACCAATAATGGGTATACTGAATTAGAAGATGGAACAAAAATTCCGAGTGTGAAGAATACACTAGCTATTTTTGATAATGTAGAACATACAGATGTTACTCATACAGATACAGACCAACGTATTGTTCTAAATTTAGGTTTATATTTAAAGGAGGAAGTATGATAGATAGAATGTTTGAATTAAAAAGTGAAACACCATTATCACCTTATGCACCTAATTATAAATTTCACCTATCAAGGTCAATATGGGATGATGATAAGAAAATAGAAAACATAAAAAAATTCCTTCTTAAAAAAGAAAAGGATATTTTGAAACTACCTTATTACGATGATGGGAGAAAAGGATTTCGTAAGGATTCAGTTACTTCTCGTGGTGGTAGATACAACCTTTTTGATTTTACAGACGAGTGTCCTGAGTTAAAAGATTTATGGAAATTTATTCAAGAACATTGGTATGAAAGAATTGCACGAGAAAATACTGACCAGTACAAAACTAAAATTATTTGTTGGTTTAATATACTAAGGCAAGGAGAGAAGATGGAATTACATTCTCATAGTCGAAGATTTTCAGCTTATCTTAGTGGAAACATTCATTTGGACAATTATCACACAACAACAACCTACAGACATTTAGATAATTGGACAGCACTAGAAAATGTTAAAGGTGGATTAATTATGTTTCCAAGTCAATTACTACATGAAGTAGACAGTTACCACGACAAAACCCCAAGAGTCAGTATTGCTTTTGACTTACACTTAACAAATTTAAACGATATAGAGAATGATACTGTACAAGCAATAGAAGGGATGCCACTTATGATGAGGGATTTTTCTACAAATGACACAACGCAAAATCAATAATGCAATAGCCTTTGGCATAGTAGCCTGTTTTTGGGTTGTTTTTGTGTTTCCTGTAATGGCAGTAGATGAGAGTGTAATAACGCAAAATACCACATCTACAGTCACTACAAATGGCACAAACGAGACTACAGTCAAGTCTCCACCACCATCAGCCATCAGTCCAAATGTCGGTGGTAACAACTCAGACCTTTGTACAATATCATCTAGTGGTGCTATGGGTACACAGATATTCTCACTATCTTTAGGTGCTACTTATACTGAGGAAAATTGTCTCAGATTAAAGAATGCTAAAACATTGTACGATTTTGGTATGAAAGTAGCGGCAGTTAGCCTTCTCTGCTCTGACCCTTCAGGAGAAATCCATAAGGCGATGCTTATGGCAGGAACTCCCTGTCCGTATATGGGCCTCATAGGTGACGAAGCCGCAAGAGCTTGGGAGACACATACAGAGGATATACCAGTACCTACACGTGAACATGAAAAGTCTGCACAGGAGAAAAGAGATGATGCTCTCAAGATTATGGGTGCTGTTGCTTCTGCTTTGTTGCTTTTCTAGCGCACACGCAAACTACATATTCGGATACACACCAAATGCCGCCGCTAGTGGGTTAAGTTGGGGAATGAACCAAACGTACCTTGGTCAATATGGTATTGGTGGCATGGATATATCAGGTGTTATTTACACCTATAACCCTATAAAAGAACTTGAGGATGACTTTGTTGTGACTGTAGAAAATGACAGAGTTGGTGGTGGCTTTGTCTTTCAAGACACAGAAGATTGGTCACAAAAGTATCCTATAAGAATCAAAAAAGTTATTCCTCTAGCGTACACTCCAATAGCTGTATTTGGTGATGGCAGGATAAGAACGAGTGGCACAGGCTCTATTGAAGATGCTTCAGTACAGTACATCTACAGGTTTGATGCTTGTTTTGACCCACAGAGTGACCCTAACTGTCCGGGTTACGTTAAACCTAAACCTCCACCATTACCTGAAGTACCTGATTACGATGCTTTGCAAGATGAGTCAGTTAAATTGGCCCAAGGAGAAACAGACAGAGATTTACTTGACGATGAGGAGGTTAAAGAAGAGGATGAAGAGGAAGAAGAGGATGAAAAAGAGATGGAGATGCTTTTAGCAACTACTGAAAACGCTTTAGCTATTGCAGATGGCATATCTCAAACAGCTCTTATGGCAACCATAAACCAAGCTACAAACGTTACAAGCTACTACGTTGCTATTATCCCTGACAGCTATTACCCTGAAAGTGTGACATTACAAGGTGGTACAATCGTGGATAATAGGAAAGCATTAAGGAGATTAGCGCAAGATAACTTAATGAATGAAATGATAGAGGAGCAGTACAAATGAAAAAATTATTAATAACACTCAGTTTGATACTTGGTGCAACTCCAATACTTGCTGAAAACATAGATGTTACTGGAACAGTACAGAGTAGATGTACAGTAAACGTGGATACTCCGGGAATTTATGGAAACCCAAATGCTTACACACTTACAACTTTACCTGCGAGTGCAGGACAAGAGCCTATTGTCAGATTTGATGTGACGTTAGCTAATGCTTACTTTGCGCAGGTGAGTTACCCTACAAGCTTTACTGTTAGTCCATCATTGCCTGACACAGTATCTTGGACAGGAGTAGTCACAGTAGTTCAAACATCGACAAGTGATATGAGTGGTTATCAGGCGGCTAGTACAACTTCAGGTAGCATGAGACAGTACGCTTTGTCAATTGCAGGTACTACATGGATTCAATCTACATCAATCGCAACTTATGGTGGTGGGCAGAATAAAGCCTTCCCCGGTGGTGAATATAAAGCTGTAGTGTTAGCTCAATGTATCGCTCAATAGCGTTATGTTTATTACTGTTTAATTTAACAGCAGTAGCTCATGAGATGACACCAACGTATCCAACGTGGGATAGAACTGCCCATGATGGAATAAAGAAAGTCACAATGAATTTGTGGAACTCTAGGAAGGATGTACAGTATTACGAGATAGGTGTGTTTACAAAAGACTTTGAAGAGTCTGTTCCATTCGTAACGTTGTACTCGATATTGAAGGTAGAGTATTTAAGTCATGTTGAATTTGATGTGTACATGACTGAGGAGAGCATAAAAAGAGCTGTATATATATGCTCTTTATCTAAGTTAAGGAGTAATGATGATAGTAAACCATTGTTAGCAACGCAGATATGTTCAAAGTTCAAGTAGCATTATTGTGTTTAATTAGTTACGGAGTTATGGCTGATAATACTTCACTTAATCTATCATTGCCAAGTGCAGGTCTAGGTTATGGAACTGATAGTATTAGGGCAGGAGATTTGGATTGTAAAAACTCTATTGGTGGCTCAACAAATTTTGAGGTAGGTTTAACTGGGATTTTGAACAACGCTGTAACACCTCTGTTTGGAACTAATGACCCTGACAATCCTCAAACAAAACAACTTGGAGTGTATGCACGTATAACCATACCACTCGATGCTCCTAATGAACGTATCAATTGTAATACGCTCTATCAACTTGAGCTTCAGAGACGTAGATTAGAGGTAGAGAAGTTACGTCAGGAGATAGAGCTGTTAAAAGCAATGCAAAATGGAGATGGATTTGACAACTGATTTAGATGACATAGTTAAACAAGGAGAAGGACTATCTAGCAAAAAAGTTAAGGTCGGTGGTATGAAACTTAGTGGTGCTAGTATTATGGGCCTGTTTGCTTTAATCTCAACGCTAGTAGGTTCGTTGTACGGAGGGTTCTTACTCTATCAAAAGGTGGAGAGCCTTGCTAATTTAGACTTAGATGCTATCGCAGGAACAATGGCAAAGACTTCTGCTGAGGTAATTCGTATAGAAGAACACGCTAATACTATTAAATTAGAGCTGAAGAAAGACATGACAGACCTCAGAAATTCACAATGGAACTTAGAGTCTAAGGTTGATGGTAAACTACAATCTGTAGATACTAAGCTAACAAATTACGATACTAAATTAGATAGATTTGAAATAAAGGTAGAGAAGACAGAGGAGAAGCTAATGAAAAGAATACAACAGTCATTAGACAATCCACTCAGTAACTGATATCATAGGAGATATTTATGACTCAACAACAAAGGATGCAACTTCAGTTAAATAAACAAGAAGAGCAGATTGAGGATTTATTTAAGTCGGTTCGAGAAATTAAAAACATGAATCTCAAGTTCATGTCTATGGGCAAAGGCTTACTTATTGGCTTTGGCTTAATGGTCGCAACTGATGTAGGTGTATTTAATGCACTTATTCAAATGATATGATAGGCTTACTGACAAACATAGCACCAATAGCTCTAGGCTTTGTGGCTAAACTGTTTGCTTTGAAACAACATGCGGCATCAGAGAATCAAAAGTTAATGATGCAACAGTTCGCCGCCAAGGATAAAGCAATTAATGATGCTAGAGAGATGGCTCGTAACGAGTCACCTATGGCCGCAATGAACAGGAGAGTAATAATCCTCGTGATACTTGCTCTGATTATCTTTACACAGATAGCACCACCACTATTGAACTTACCAACAGTCATACCTACTAATATAGAAGGATTTAACTTCTTTGGTATTCAATTTGTACCTGAAGTTGTTGAGTACGTTACTATACAAGCAGGAGCAGTAATAAAGTACGATGAGGTTTTTGCATGGGCCTCAATGATAATAGAGTTCTATTTTGGCGCACAATTGGCCAAGAAGGCTTAGGAGTAGGGTCTGTAGAGGCAAACTAAAATAAGGAGAAAAGAATGACCAAGAAAAAAGTAGTGAAAAAAGCAACACCTAAAGCAACACCTAAAGTAACACCTAAAGTAACCCCAAAGAAACCAATACCTAGACAGTTAGGGTTTTTTGAAAAGATATGGAAATGGTTAAAGGACAGGATTAAATGATGTATCCTGTGTAATTAACTAGATGTTGTTCATAACTCTAATCCACAACTCTTTTTCTTTCTTCTCTTCTTCAGCTTTCTTTTGTTCAGCTAATTTCCTAGCTTTACCTATAGGCCTCTTACCTCCTTTAGATGGATTGTGTGGCTGAAAAACTTTCTTTGGGTCAGAATGTCTAGTTAATCTATTACGTGCCGCAGACTCAGTCACTCCAAGTTCCTCCGCCAATTCACGAGTAGTAATCTCTTGCCCATCATCCAATGTGTAGACAAGAGTTCTTAACTTTCCCATTAGAGGACATATGATTCGTAGTGATGAAACCACATAGCAATGTATATCGCTGAACCAGTTATTGCCCAAATGCATAGGTGTTTAATTACCTTTGCGGCTTGTATTAAATCTTTCATCTCTCCTCCTAAAAATTTGTACGCTAAAAAATCATTTTTGTACGATGGAAAATTATTTTGGAGCTATCAAACTATTAAGTAAAGCTCTTCGAGTTGAAGTAAAGACCTCAAGTCTCTTTTGAAGGGCCTCAGCTTCAGGTGTGTCTTCTAAGATAGCGCTAAGTACATCCATAGCCTTACCACCTTTCAACTCTCCATCAGCGAAAGCCATAAGCTCCTTGTCTGTAAATTTATTTTTCATCAGGCATCCCCAAGCTCATTAATAACATAACTAACCCGGCTGACACTAACCCTGTTCCGATTAATGCCAGTAAAGGTACTGTAGTTTCAAGTAAGAAGGTCATAAATCTCATCCACGATAGTAGAAAGCTTCTTACGTCTGTCAACAGAATAATTCACTTTATGTGCCGCCTTCTCTAACGACTCCTTAGTAAAGTTCTCCATCAAATATTGTTTATTTAAAGATTTAGAAATCCAAGGTTTATACCTACTGTTATTAAAAACATTCATAACTCTGTCTCCTCAATTATTATTAAAGGTTTATCATCTAAAAACCCCTGACAGTCAGTCAAGGATTCGTCTGTACAAATTAACAACTCTTCAGGCTTATCACATACACAATGAACACCTATAACATCAGGCGGCTCAAGTAGTGGCTCTGAGTAGTGCATCAACTTGTTCTCAAATGCACTACATCCTGATACCAAGAGTGCTAGTGCAAATATTTTAAAATGGGATGTCATCGTCAAACTCCTTATCTAATTCAACAGGGATTATGGCTTCATGTGGCTTAGGTTCGTCTATTTCTCCAATTTCCAACTCAGCCTTTGCTTCGCCCTTACTATCTAATAATTGTAGCGCAGAACGGAATCCTGAGAGCTTGACCTCAGTAATATACTTCTTAACACCAGTTTTTACATCGTCATAACTTCTGTGACTAAGCATACCTTCAACGTATATTTTACTGCCTTCACGAATTTGTTTTTTCTGACATTCATCAGCAAGTGACCCAAAAATTACAACTCGATGAAACTGGTGAGCTTCTTTATTTTCACCAGTCTCTCTATCAACCCAAGATTCTGTAGTTTTTAGGTTTAACAGAGCTATGGTTGTTTTCGCATATTTGTACACTACATCTTTAGTTAATTCACCAATGAGCATAACTTTATTTATAGACATTTTTTCTCCTCTTATTAAAATTAGGTGACTGCTTAGGGCAGTCAGTCCAGTAGCGCTTTGTCTTTAACTAACGAAGTATAGGAACTCCGACAACAGCGTAGGTGGCTACTTAGCCTCTGTGTTCTTTTTAGCGTGAGCCTTAGCATATGCCTGATTGTCCGCTTCTTTCTGTTCTTTCTTAGCCTTACGTTCAGCAGACAGTCTTTCCTTACGCTCATCCATGTATTCCAAATGCTCAGGGTCGAGCGATAGTTTAACCCTTGTAGCTAATGGAGTGTCACCTCTGTAGTCTTTCTCAACTTCAGAGACACCTTCATCATCATCAGACTCAATAGCTGAAATCAAACGAGATGACAAGCTTTCAGCTTTGTATTGCATCAACTCATCGTGACGTTCAGTAGCTTCTTGCTGTGCTATTGCCGCCGCAACTGTTCCTGCTGTATCAACGCTTGTCGAAATACCTATGCCTAACATCCCCAAGGCCCTGCCAACACTTGAAGTCTCACAGCATTCGACAAATGAAGTCTTGTTAACAGCAGAAGCATTCTTATCTTCGTGAGCCATGCCAGTAGCGACTAACACACCATTAACATGAACCTTGGTCTTGCACATAATAGACTCTTTGTCAAAGTGTAAGATTTCAGTTTCAATGCTACCATTCTCAATGTTCTTACGAAACCATTGAACCCTAGTCTTAACCTCAACATAGGGTTTGCCCTTAATATCAACTGTTGGTAATTGTTCTTCCATTAGCTGTCCTCCTCAAGTAGTTTAGCTACCAAGTCATGGTTCTCTTGATTAGACCTAGCAAACTGTTCCAATGGAGCTTCCTGACCATTGTACATATACCTTGCAAATGTGCATGGCTCACCAAACTTGTTCTTACTTCTTACAATGATAGTATCAAAGGTATGACCCATCTCTTTTAAATCAAATATCACAGCAGCTAATCTTTCGATGCTATATGTTTCACGAGCTTCTCGTGGTGTGATACTTCCTTTAGTCCTAACGTATGATAGGACTCGTTCTTTTTGATTACTCATTTGCTTCTCCTTAATAGTTTAGCTAATTTTCTTTCCTTTCTTCTACGCAATGCACGAGAATCAACTCGTACACTCTTACTTGTACCAAAACGGAATTTTTCTATCTTGGCTTTTTGTGGACTATTCGCTTGAGTCATTAGTATCCTCCTTAAAAAACCCTGCCAAACGCTCCTTCTCTTCATCGACAAATGGATGCTCAAATTCAGAAGGGTCGTGTTCCTGCTGTTCGATGTCAGCAGGTTCTTGATTGTCTAGCTCCCGGAGGTTCTCTTCCGAGTTAATCTCATCGAAGTAAAAATCTGAAATACTCATTTTCCCTCCTTCATGAAACCTAGTACATCTTGCAATAGGTCATCAAGCATCTCAGAAAAGTCATACTCAAACGTTTGGTCACCATCCCTATACTTTCCCTCCATCCAAACAACATAGTCGTAGAATCGAAGATTTAGGACTTCTAGGATAGCATTACCTACTAGTACAGCATCGTTAACATTAAGTGTCTGCTCTAAGTCATCAACCATATGCTCAACGTCAGCTAAAATTTCCATGGCCTTGGCAAGACACTCTTCACGAGCGGCATCTTGGTAGGTCTCTTGTTGTGATTCAAATTCAATCATTGTATCTCCTATTTTGTACGTTACTCAATCGGTAACGAATTAATTATATCACTTCCGATAAAAAGTATTAACCTAAATTCAACAGAAATTCTTCTGTGTAATTAGACTCATTCAAAACACGAGTGTAATCCATCTTAATAATTACAGCCATGTCATCTAAGATTACTTCCTGAACGATGCCCAACTTTTTTAACCTCATGACTTCTTTTTTATCGAGGCCATTTTGCTTCAAAATATTTTGCACGTTCTCCGGCATATCATCGTGACCATAAACTGCTGTGCATACCATCTCTTTATCGTTCCATTGATAGTCAGCTCGATTTATAATGCTCTCGATAATTTCAACCACATTTCTAATATTCATTTCAAATTCCTCATTCCAATAAATTGCCATCTTCTCATTCTTATCACACCACGTGCTAATCCAACTCCATGAGCGATGTCACATATTTCTGTAAGTGTAATTCTACGTGCATCCATTTGGTCAAACACTAGAGCGTAAGCATCAAATTTTTCAATGTCACCATCGACAAACTGTTGCAAAATATCCTGTACATAATTTTTAGTTCTAATACTCATTACTTACTCTCCTGTTTAATTAAATAGTCTAAAGTAAATTTTGCTTGAACTTGAGCCACCTCTTTTGCTGTAAGTGGGTAACGATTAAACTGATGGTGTCTATATCCATAGTTGTGCATAAGTTCGTGAGCAAACAATTGTGCTATGTCTTCAACATCAATTTCAGTTGATAAAGATAAAAACATATCCCAGTCTTTATGATAAGTCTTTTTTAAAAATGCTCTGCCACTACGACAATGTTGTCTATGTTGTATTTTAATATCTAAGTCTGACCACCAAGATAATTTACCTTCATGTTTGGCTATTTGATTGTGAACAAAACAAAACATACTTTTAAGTTTCTTAGTATCGTAGCCTGATGTGTTTTTAATAACCTTCATTTTTTCTCCTTAATTATCCAAGCATTCTTTTCTACCATTGAATGACATCCACCACATTCAAGTGCAGACCAAGAGAAGTGATAAACAGTAGAACTTTTATCACATAGTGGACAAATGATTTGTTTACCATCAATCCCCGCTCTAGTGTTCCTGTCAACGTATTTAGTATCGTGATTAATTGTGTACATCACTTACCTCCTGCTTTACGAAAAGCTTTGCCTGAAGCGAGAAGCGCAATCTGTAAATCTGAAACCTTCTGTTCAAGGTCACGATTCCTGTCGTAGATTACCTGCATGTCTTTGCTCAGTTTGTTGATTAGTTCTTGCTGAGTTTGTAGAACAGCGTGAACAGTACCATCTGCATAGCCAATTATTTCTTGGTCAGTCTCCATCTCGTTGCCCGGCTTAACAGCCATGTCACCAAACTCATTACGAATATCGAAAGCTCTTTCAAGTCTTTCGTCCATGTCACTAATGTCGTATGAATCTATTCTAATATCTAATCCCATTTGAATCTCCTATTTTGTTGGGGAGGTTGCCCTCCCCGGTTAAATTACTTATCAGCTCTAGCTTCAGAAACTTCAAAAGCCTCAGCACCTAAACAAACCTCACCTAATTCGTTAAGCATGAGGTGTTCAAGTGATGCACTTTGCTCGATTGCTTTTTGCTCCGCAGACATATGAGCTACACCAAGTGTGATTGCTCCAAGCATTACAAAATCCAAAAGCATATCAGAAAAAGGAATGTTTCCACTCTTCTTCCAAACAACAACTCCATCGACAATTTTTGCTTCTTCCCAATTTTTCTCAATTGAATTGTCACGAGAATAAACGTGAGTACCATAATCAACAACTTGTACTTGACTTCTCAATAGAGGATTGCCTGTGAAAGTTTTTTCAAACTTTTTTCTGTGGTCAGTCATACCAAATTGTTCCTTTGATACGTAATTACCTGCGATGTAAATTTCGTTTGGTAGTTTATGTTGTTCCATTTGAATCTCCTAGTTTAGTTAAAAGTGTCATCGAGTTTTTCTGTTTTTGTCTCAATGACGAAGTCATTGTACCTGAATAGATACAGTTTAGGGAAAAGAATATCATTTATTTAATTAAACAGTTTTTTCAGGCACAAAAAAAGGGAGGCTGTTAACCTCCCCTGTCTTTTTTTAATTGTCTATTTCATATTACCTCCCCGGTAACTAAACCTGATATAAAATTAGGCTACTAGGCGCAACTCATTGAGCATAGGGATGACTTTTCTTACCTTAGCCTCACGATTGTATATCGTAGCAACTTTATTCGCTTCATTCTTAAATTTAGCGTGGCTAGACCAGTCAGTTAAAGTATTGAAGACTGCCCAAAGGTTCTTACCCATCTCATCAACGTACTTGAGGTAAGTCTCTTCAAGTAAAGCTTCAAGCCTGTCACTCTTACCTGCAACCTGCTTAAAGATACGAGTAGCTTGTAGGTTAGTAACTGGAGACTTAGGGTACGACTTCCAAACTTCAGCGTTCTTAGTGTACACCTCAAGAGCTGTCTCCATTTTGGCTACAGCAACATCAGTATCAAGACTCGCTGTGTGCTTTGCGTTGTAGCTAGAGAACGAATCAACAACAACTTGACCATTCATACAAGCTATTCTTACAGCTCCAACCATTGACATGAACTTCCAAGTACCATCGTAGCTGTTAAGAACCATGATTCTAAGCTGAACGAAGTCTCCGGGAGTTATCTCTATTTGATGTGCCGGGAACGTGTAAGTAACGATTGTCTTAGCTCCATAGTGTGACTGTTCAATTTCCTTAGTCATACCAGTCTTGTCTAAAGCAGAAGCCATGATGACCTCGTGGAACTTAGGCATGATGTCTTTGTTCTGCACTAGGTTGTAGTTCATACCAACAACTGCAATACAGTCACCAAGCTCATTGATGATACCTTTAGCTAAGCCAACACGTTTATAAAGATGCTCATCACCTTTATCTGTGAATAAATCTTTTTCAAAGACTTCTTGGTATTCATCAGCTTCTGTTACTATTCTTAAATTTTCCATCTGTGTATCTCCTATATTGTGGGGAGCTTTTGCTCCCCGGTTAAAATTAGTTTATTATGTCGTTCTCTAAAATGTATTGAACGAGAACTTGACTTTGTTTTAGAGTTTTTGTTTTCTCATAAACTTTGCCATCTGCAACAATGTACCACTCGTTGCTACGCTCTACCCATATCTGTAAGTCAGTATTATCCTTAATGAACTTTTCATTCATAATTCTAACGTCAGGCTTTCCGACTCTAGTATATAACTCAGCACCTTTAATTTTTATTGCGGGGTTTATCATTATTTATCTCCTTTTTTAAAATAAGCATCCATTTCGGTTCTTGTTGTTATGTTGTGATAGTCAGCTTCCGCTTGTGCATCTTTGTTAGTCCAACCATGGTCATCGTAACCTGAACAACCTAACAATTTAATGTCATCAGCTTGTTCAATTATTTGATTGAATTTTTCTTGCAATTTATTAAAGTTGTTAATCTCAAATTTTCTGCCATGAGAATTGTATGCACCTAAAAGTGAAAGAATTAAATCAAGCTCATCGTCTGAACAATTTGAATCTTGATAAAAAGACAAAGTAACTCGACCTGTTTTTGATTTAACAATTTTTGAATCTGTCATACTTGTTTTGCTTGTGTCCATTTGAATCTCCTATTTTGTCAAACCCCAAATCATTTCGGGATTGATATAAATATACAGTATAAGAATATGAAATGCAAGAACTATTTAATTAAACAGAAAATAGGGTCAGAAATTGGGCCTATATATGAGGGAAACTTTTGGCTTTTTAAGTCCTGCAAGTCATGCATGTTTTCTAGTTAATTTAACAGAATCTGTAATGTCGGTCTTCAGCAAGGGGTCAAATCTTCGATTCTCGAGTAGCAAGAAGCCTCCCTTAATGCTAGTATGTCTTTTCAATAATCTCTAGTTTGCTACATTTATATACAACTCGATATGCTATTTTTTATAGCAGAAAATTTATTTTTTAAAGAAACATTTATCACGTTTTCAATTGAGTGTATCATCTCAATTTCGTGGTTTAGGATTTTGATTCGTTCAAAAATGCAGAAACCCCAAGAGTGATTGATGGCTCTTGAGGCTTCCTAAACTTGGAATTTGCCCTTCCTGTTTGCGAGATATTATACCCTCTTAAGACATCCCGGCAAGTTTCTTAGTACGACTGGAGATATGTCTAGTTTTTAAAGCTTCACTCAGTCCAGTATAAATATCAAAGAGATTCAGCAATTGTGTTCACGAGCTGTTGATTGATGTTGGGAAAGAACGCTTATACTGGTAACCACCTTGAGTGCTAAAAACCCCAACGCAGAGTGCAGATGGCTGAGTACCTAACAAGGTAGCGATGACTCTGACCTAATTAATATTTAAGAATTAGGCATACGGATAAATACTGCGAAGGTTAGACCGATGAAGAATCTCTAGTTTACTTAACTGTATTCTAGGGATTTCTCTAGCTCCGAAAAGCCTCAGCTCAGGTTATCCCGATAAAAAAAGAAGCTCTTAAAAAAAGAGCGTTTAGCTCAAGCTCTACCTGAAGTAAGTCGCTGAAAGCGAAACATAAAGCTAAACCAACTAACGCACAGTATCTTTTCTGATACAATTCAATCTAAGTCAACTAATTATTAAGGATATGAATACTAAAGGATTAATCTACTACAATCTATCCCTGCTGAAATCAAGAAGCTAGGCATAACCCAAAAAGAATGTGCAGAGATGATGGGAGTAAGCCTGTCCGGTTTAACACATAGAATCAGAGCTGACAGACCACAATTTCATTTAGCCATTTTCGGATTAGCCTCGTACCTTGGAGCTGAGGGCGGTAACTTACAGTCCAATGAGTCGCAATGAGGAAACTGCTGAAACTATTCAGGAGCTTATGCACTTACTAAGTAAGATTGATGACCATAAATTAAAGGTAGATTTAGAAGAAAAGATTATTGGGTTATGTGATGTGCTTAAATATAATTTAATTATGGACAGAATTAAGAGTGAGAAACGATGAGCATGAAGTTCAGAAAGCAATTTGTCAGTATCTAGATTTACGACAGATTTTTTATTTTGCTATTCCAAATGGTGGCAAACGCAGTAAGAGTGAGGCCGGAAAGTTTAGAGCTGAAGGAGTGAAGAGTGGTATCCCTGACCTCTGTCTAATCTTGCATGGATTCGCTTATTTTTTAGAGGTCAAGAGGCCCAAGAATGGTAAGACACCAAAGGGTAGATTGACAGATAACCAAAAGAATATGATTGATAAGTTAACTGAAAATGGAAGTGAGTGTGCTGTGGTATATACTGTGGCTGATGTAATCTCACAACTAATAGACTGGGGATTCAATGAAACAGAATGCAATAACTAAATCAGCACGTGGTAAAGCCTGTACCTTTGCTAGTGATGTCTGTGATTCAGGTGTCAACAACGAGAACGTGGTCTTCTGTCATGAAAATTCAGGTGGTATGGGAGCTAAGTCTAAAGATGGGCAAGGAAATGACATAGGTTTTTATGGTTGCCATGCCTGTCATAAATTGTATGACACATTGGAACATCCATACTACAAGCCTTACTTCATTAAAGAGATGGCTCAGTTTGCTATCACTAGAACCAAGAGGCAATTGGTCAAGGCATTGCTTGTAGATGAATACTACTCATGACTAATACGCTAACAAGAATATTAAAACGAGACCAACCCAAAGCTCACATCGTGGAGGGTATGACCAAACTATTTTTTCAGAAGACTGGTCTTGAGGATGCTTTGATAACTATTAAAGAGAATAGAAACACTCGTACCGGGAGACAAAACAATCTGTACTTTGGAGTTATTATCCGGCAGGTTCACCATGAAACTAGAGTGTCGGAAGAGGCAATTCATTTACATTTGGGTGAAGAGTTTTTAGATGTGAGATATGAGGAGGTTGCAGGTAAAGTGCAAAAGGTGATAAAATCAACTACGAAACTGAACACTAAGGAGATGGGAGAGTACATTGATAATTGTATTTTGTACATACAAGGAGAGTTGCTACCGGGATTTAAACTTGACTTGCCTGATGATTGGAAGGAGTTAGTTAATTAGCTAGGGCATTTTTTTTATTGTACTGCGATTAGTGTTGCTAGATTAGAGAGTGTCCTAGACTAATTAGGAGAGAGAATGAGTTTACAATTAGACGAGCATACATTGCCAACTAAATATATTGCCTTGTGTAAGATTATGGCAGACTTATCTGATAGTAGTATCGAAGATATTGATAGGCAAGTTGAGATGTTTATATTGGAGACAAGCTTTGAGGCAACCGAGATACCTGAAGGGGAGGTACACTTGAATGGTTAAGACTCCTGAACAATGCATGAAAGAATTGCATAGCTTAGATTGTTCTCAGGATAATGCTAGAGATATTATGTTTCTTGCTAGTAGAGAAGGATGGGATGCTGTGTGGAATAAAGCAGAGGAATTGTTTGGTAATTTAATAGAAGACTATGAGTATTGGCACACTTACGATAGGAGAGGATTCTAATGGCTAGACCAACTAAGTGGAATAAAGAGTTAGAAGAGAAGGCGAGAGCTTACATTCATGACTATGAGATGTATGGTGATATGATTCCAAGCATTGAAGGAATGGCTGTTCATTTAGGACTGCACAGAGACACATTATATGATTGGGCCAAGCAAAAAGACAAAGGGTTTTCCGACATATTAAGGCTGACGATTCAAAATCAGGAGCGCACCTTATTAAATAAAGGTCTCAACAACACATTCAACTCAGCGATAACTAAGCTCGTATTAGGTAAGCATGGCTATCACGATAAGATGGAGCAGGACATAACATCGAGTGATGAATCCATGAAGCCAACTATCATTCAATTAACTACAAAAAAAGATGAGTAAACCAATAATAGCTTTGATTGTTTTAGGTGTGATTCTTTTTGTAACAACCTTATTTCTAGGTGTTGATGCATTGATGTGTACACCACCATGTGTCTAGATGAAGGAGATGACAGAAGGAGAGCGCAGTATGATGCGTTTCAGGTGGGTGACACTATCAATTTACCTACTGATATGCTTTTATGACTTCTTATTTGTACCTGTGTGGTATGGGGTCAATAGACCTAACATTACTGCATTCATGGATATAGTTAATTCAACAGAGGATACGTTAGTGCAACTTGAACTGCTCACCAAGCTGACCGGACAGCACAATCCTTTCACTTTGATGGGAGGAGGATTGTTCCACCTGACATTCCTGTCTATTTTAACAGCTAGTGTTTGGAAGAAATGAAGAACACAGTCGCAGAGGTTCAACTACCTAAAAAGCTCATCCCAGTATTTGAGGGTTCAGCTAGAATCAGAGGAGCTTACGGAGGCAGAGGTTCAGGCAAGACACGTTCATTCGCATTGATGAGTGCTGTGTTTGGTTATCGTTGGGGTATGAGTGGATTACGTGGCACTATATTGTGTGGTCGTGAGTTTATGAACTCGCTTGGTGAATCATCTATGGCTGAGGTTAAGAATGCTATTCTGAGTGTTAATTGGTTAGCAGAATACTATGAGATAGGTGAGAAGTTTATCAGGTCTAAGGATGGCAATATAACGTACACATTCGCAGGTCTGAGACGTTCATTAGATAGTATCAAGTCACAGTCTCGCATACTCATTGCTTGGGTAGATGAAGCTGAGTCAGTAAGTGGTAGAGCTTGGGATTTACTTATGCCTACTGTTCGTGAAGAGGATAAAAGCATAGGCTTTAACTCAGAGATATGGGTAACGTGGAATCCTGAGAGCAAGTACAGCGCAACGCATGAACGATTTAGAGAGAGCTTTCCAAGTAACAGTAAGATAGTAGCTCTACAATGGCAGGACAACGAATGGTTTCCTGAAGTGCTTAATGAGCAGAGACTAGAAGATAAAGAGAAACGACCTGATATGTATGAACACATTTGGGAGGGAGGTTATCTTGTTTATTCAGAGGGCGCATACTATTCTACTGAATTACGCAGAGCTAAGGATGAAGACAGAATTTGTAAGGTAAGATACGATAGAGGCAAAGGTGTAATAACAGCATGGGATTTAGGCATAGGTGATTCAACAAGCATAGTCTTTGCACAATTCATTGGAGCTGAGGTTCACATTATTGATTTCTATGAAGCATCAGGTGCAGGTCTTGAACACTATGTCAAGGTTCTTCAGGACAGAGGTTATGTCTATGACCAACACGTTCTACCACATGATGTCAGAGTACGAGAGCTTGGTTCAGGTAAGTCTCGTGTCGAGATGTTGGAAGAGCTAGGCATACACAATATTGAGATAGCACCACAACTACTTATTGACGATGGAATACAACAAGTGAGAACTTTGTTAGACAAATGTTATTTCGATGAGGTATCATGTGAGAAACTCATTGACTCCTTACTCGCTTACAGTAGAGAGTGGGATGACAATGGAAATACTTGGAGAATGAGACCAAAGCATGATTGGAGTTCACATGCGGCAGATGCGATGAGGTATCTTGCTATAGGATACAGACCATTCAACGAGAACTGGGATAAACCATTAAGGAGAAACTTGCAAGGAGTAGTATGACAGGTTTGCTTGGTGCAATGACATCAGAAGAGATAAGCTCAATGCCTCGTGAGGGATGGGCCAACGTCAACGACCCTCCTGAAATAAGAGAATGGTTATTCACTCTACCGGACGATGAGTTCTATGAGGTTGAACGACTGAGACAACAGGCAGACCACTCCGGGCAGATGGATTCGTTTTATCAATTCTTAAAGACTATAATGCCATGAGACTACATCAAGGCTTACTCAATCAGGATGACAAAGACCCTGTTAAATTAGATGGACTACTCAGTAATGCTTGGGGAGGTGTCTCTAAGTTCTTTACTGGTATATTGGATGTTG
>Ga0206683_10000258_pt1 | contig 39752 bp, 32 predicted proteins | sample M280m12015metaG_FD_155483 | JGI IMG/M metagenome (GOLD analysis project Ga0206683, IMG submission 155483) | Ammonia-oxidizing marine archaeal communities from Monterey Bay, California, United States - M2 80m 12015 | ecosystem: Environmental > Aquatic > Marine > Intertidal zone | place: USA...
GTATAAGTTGGGCTGAAGAATGGTGTATGAACATTGGTAAGGTCGGTGTCATAAATTGCCACTGATACAAATCCTCTGCCATCTAGAATGGTCCTCTTGATACCAAACTCTATGTTTTCAGAAACTTCCTCATCAACCTCGATTGCTGCACCACCAGTTTGTTGTGCAATTTCTGCCAACTGTGATTCAGTAAGCGTTGCCAATGAAGGGTTGAATGTACCTGGAAGCGAACCTTCTGAGTAAGTGAAATACATCGTGGTGTCCTCATTAGGTTTGTAGTCGAGTATCACACGTGGAAGCGTTCTCTTAAATGTTCCATTTTGTTGATTTGCAAGTGATCCCAATGTTTTAGGGAAGTCGCCTGTATAGGCGCCAACGCCACCTGTTGTAATCTCATCTTCTTGCCTTCTGATGTCGACACTTAGTGTTAAAGTATCGCTGATGTCGTATTCAACGGCTGCATAAAATGCACTGTTATCGACAGAATCCCATTTCATATCATTGTTATTTGAAGTGGTATCGCCATAAGCACCACAAGCATTACTGCCTGCAAGCCCAGCGCCATAGAATGGCCAGTAAGGATTGTAACAAACCGGCATTTGTCCAGCTGCCTGTCTTGTTGCATTGTTTTCTGAAGATGGATAATAAACAATTAGATTACCTATGACTTGAGTAAACCATTCCATATCCAACTGAGAATAACCGATCATCCAACGGAATGATTGATCATCTGAGGAGCTTAATCGGAACTCAATGGATTCATCTTCCATGGAATTCATTCTTAAATCAAAAGCATCGGCTGGATGGTTTGCACCAAATCCACCGAAAACACCTCCGCCCAGTCCTTGAAGATGAAGTCCTTCAGTCACTCTTCTGTCGGTATCATTGTGTGTTGAATAAGCATTCTCATGCTGAGCAGAGACAATATTAAGATTCATGCCATTGTCAAAATTGACATCTATCACAACGCTTAGCTCTTCTGCTTCTCTTTCAAGACCAAAATGATCCGGTACCATGAAATCAGGTACAGGTCTCAGACCGTTGGCAATTGGAAATCTGCTGCCATCAATTCTTGTGTTTAGTAAAGATAGCGCTCTTGCAGATCCGGTATCTTGACCAATTGAGGATGGCACAGGAACTTGTCCACAAATTGTTGTATGCGGAACATTGGTTGCAGGATTAAAGTTGAATGCTGCAGCTGCTAGCACTTGAGCTGGATCCCATCTTTCTACCAGTCCACCTGGCGAACAATTATGCGTTCCACTCCTATAATCATATGCAGTAGCGGCATCGGGACCATCGCTGTCTTCCCACGCATGGTATCTTGCCTTAATTTTAAATCGATCAGACGGTTCAAAAACCAATGTTAATGCAACATCATCAGTTGATTGTGCGCCCAACTTTTGACCAGGCACATTGGCATTGTCATACATCCCATCCGTTTCATAATCTGAGACAGCCAACCTGTAACCAAGGCTATCGCCTAATGGGCCGTCGAGGACAACGCTTGCTCTCGATGTTCCATGACTTCCAGCTTCGACATTTAGTCTTCCTGAAAATTCATCGCCTGGATCACTGGTGACAACATTTATTGCACCGGTATAGGTTGAACGACCGAAGTGAGCTCCCTGGGGACCTCGAAGAACTTCGATTCTCTCGATGCCATCCATATTTCCAAACTCAGCACCAACGGTTGCTGCACCATCGATAAACATTGTTGATGACTGCCTTGTTGGAATATCCGTTCTTGGATTCATCCCTCTAAAGATTAATCGTTTGTGTGATCTTGAATTTTTCCCAACATTATTGTCTGAGAAATAAAAGCCCGGAGTATAGCCAACCACATCTTGTAGTTGGTTGATTCCTCGAACTTCAATTTGATCAGCGGTTAAAGCTGTGATGGTATATGGCGCATCTGCGAGAGATTCCTCTCTCTGTCTTGCTGTTACAGTAATCTCTTCGATTGCAGAAACATCCGATTGAGCCAATACATCAGTGGTATAAGATAGCGGCATCCCTATAGCCAATGCTACAAAAGTTGCACCTATCGTTCTGATAGATTTCCTAACAATACTCATATTTATCCCCTAAATAACTAAACTTTTTAAATTTTTATCAGACTATTTATCATCCGATTACTATTGATAATAGAATAGTTTATATATGGATGTAAAGCTTATTGATCAATTGATTAATAAGAAAAAAACGTTACAATTTCTTAAAGTATGCAAATAGAGAATAATGTGTATTCAATTTCATAGTATTAAGTAGTAATTAAAATTAGGAAAAAAATATGAAAAGAAGAGATTTTATGAGAAACACCGTCGCCGTGACTGCAGCGACAAGCATTCCCTACTCGAACTTTGTTAAGGCATCGATTCCAAACACGCCCGCACTATCTCTCAATGGCAATGAAATCACACTGAGTGGCTCAGATATTCTTGATTTTATGACAAGTTTTCAAGGGTCGGTAATCTCTGAGGATCATTATGACTATGAAATAGCAAGACTGGTTTGGAATGGAGTATGGGATAAAAGACCTGTATTGATAGCATACTGTGAGTCTGCTCAAGATGTTCAAAAAGCGGTTAATTTTGCAAGAGAACAAAATTTACTCACCGCTGTTCGAAGCGGCGGACATAGCATTTCTGGAAAATCAACATGTGATGGCGGACTCATAATTGATCTTTCTAGAATGAGAAAAACAAACATCGATCTACAAAGGAAGATGGTGGATGTTGAAGCCGGCTGCACATTATATGATCTTGACTCAAAATCTTTGCCACACGGTTATGTCGTGCCAGCAGGTGTAGTCTCTCATACAGGTGTTGCAGGTTTAACGCTTGGTGGAGGAATTGGATCCTTGATGAGAAAGTATGGTTTAACCATCGATAACCTGATCAGTGTCGATATCATCACTGCCGATGGGGTCTTTAGAAAAGCAAGTGAAGATGAAAACCCTGATCTATTTTGGGGCATCAGGGGTGGCGGAGGTAACTTCGGCGTTGTCACATCTTTTCAATACAAATTAAACCCGCTCAAGGATGGGAAAGTGGTCGTGGGTGCTAGGCTTTATGACATGAAGTATGCAAAGGAATTATGGGACTTCTACTATGACTATTCGGAAGACCTACCCAATGACCTCATGTTGAATGCAGGGATGTGGAATGCAAGCCCAGATGAACAATTATTCTTTCTTGGCGCAATGTATATGGGAGATCAATCTAAAGCTGAGTCAGCACTGAAGACCATTCGAAATTTTGGAAAACCTGTTGTGGACGAGTTGACTTATAAAAACTTCATACATCATCAACAGGTTGCAGATAAAAGAAATGCTCACTATCGAAAATATTACATCAAAGGAAGGCAAATCGATGAGTACAATCCAAAGATGACTGAAGCATTAATGGATCGATGGGGATATAAAAAAGATCGTTTTGACACCATGAGAGTTGTTCGCTTTGGTGGAAAGATCTCCGAAGTTGCTGAAGAGGATACAGCTTGGACTGGAAGAAATGCCAAATGGGACATTGAAGTTGGAGGTCACTGGACGAATGATCTTAAAACAGAAGAATTCACTCAGTGGGGAAGAGATTATTGGAAAGCGCTCACACCATATACAGCTGAGAGAATCTATATCAATGAACTGATGGATGAGGATCAAGAATTTGTTGCAACGAGTTACGGCCAAAATTATGGCAGATTGGTTGAATTGAAAAATAAATATGACCCAAAAAATCTATTCAGATTAAACGGAAACATCAAACCCACTGTTTGATTGATCATTTCTTGATTAGACTGTATTGATGGATATCTATTTTCATGACCTAATGGCTTTCTTTCATGTCGTGCTTTTTGTATATGCCATTGGTGGTGATATTGCTGTTTACTATATCGGTAATTACATCACCAAAGATGAGCTTCCCATAGAAGAAAGACTTCGTGTAAGGTCGATGCGTTTCATAGTCGATATGTCTGCAAGAACGAGCTTGGTTCTTCTTTTGCCGATTGGCTTCACTTTGTCAACGGCATTTGGCTCCTCCATCGATGGAGATTTACTGCTTGGAATATGGGCTTTTAGCATTCTATGGCTAATCTTAATTTGGATCGTTCACTTCAAACGAGAAACCAAAGAGGGAGAAATATACCGCCTTTTAGACTTAGGAATAAGATACATACTTTCTTTCTCTCTCATTGCATTGGGCCTGTTTAGCCTTTTCAGTGACTTGATCATACAAAGCAACTGGCTATCATTGAAGATTTCTATTTTTGGCTTGATTCTTGTGAATGGGATTTGGATCAGAATGATTGTTGGAAGAATGAGGGAATGCATACAATTGGTTCAAAATAAGTCAGACATTGAATTTGCAGAAAGTCAGATCAAAAAAGAGCAGTCAACGCTCAATAAAGCAGCATTAATGATCTGGATACTGGTGATACTCATGGCTTTCCTAGGTCAAGTAAAACCTTTCTAGAAAACGAAAGGTATAAGAGTCATGGGAGAAAATAATTCAGGTCCTTTCAAATCACTCAGAGCGTATTTAGAGGCAGTAAAAGAACACAAACTTGCAATTCAAATAGAAAATATAGACCAAGATAAATATGAAGCCACTGCGCTCATATACAAACTCATAGAGAAATATGGTGTCGCCAAAGCGCCAGTGGTCTTTTTTAACCAAATAAAATCCGCTGATCAGACGTTTGATAATGCTTCAACTGGAAATCTATTTGGGAAGTGGGAACTAGAAGCATTGGCGCTTGGACTAAAGGTTGATGAATCTTCGCCACAAAAGCATTATCAAAGAGCTCTGAATGCCATAGAAGATCATATTAATGAAGATGGCACATGGCCCACCATTAAACCAAAAACCATCAATGCTGAATCGGCACCATGCAAAGAAAATATAGTAGACGAAAATCAGTTAAACCTATTGGATTTTGCTTTCCTTCAAACGAATCCTGGCGACAATGGCGCGTATATTAATGCCGGGAGTGTAATCCTTGAAGATGAAGACTTGGGTAGAAATGTAGGCACTTATCGATGCCAAATCAAAAACTCAAAAAGAATTGGCATCAACCCTCAAGTGAATCAGGATGGTTGGAAATTTCTTCAAAAGTTAAAAGATCAAGGAAAGCAATTTGCTCAGGCAGCAATTGTTTTAGGAACGGATCCAATAATCTTCTCATTGAGTGGATCAAAAGTGGCCAAATTTGGCGAAGATGAATTAGAAATTGCGGGCGGATTGATAGGTGAACCTGTTGAAATTGTTCCTTGTCAAACAAATAATATCTCGGTACCAGCCCATGCTGAACTGATCATTGAAGGCGAAATTCCACTTGAGGAATTTGATAGAGAAGGACCTTTTGGAGAAATGTATGGCTATCTTGGAGCAGAGCAAGAAAAAAACTTTTTTCTTAATGTAAAGGCGATCACGCACCGAAACAATCCGATCATTCCCAATCAATTTACAGGCATTACAAGAGGCTGCCTGACCGCTCCAATAGAAGGCAGCCTTAATAAAAGATTTAGTGATCAATATGACGAATTTATCGGTCTGCATTATCCCTTGGAATATCCCGGTTTCTGCTTTGTTCAAATAAAAAATACGGATAATGAAAAAGCCATTGAGGTAGGTGAATCAATAACCAAATTACTCAAGATTGCAAAAATAACCATTTTGCTTGATGAAGATGTGGACATTCACAATCTCAGTGAGGTTCTTCATGCGATCGGTTCACGATGGCAGCCGAGTCGCTCCTCGAAGATTATCGATGACGCAAATGGGTTATCGGGTGATCCGAGTTCAATCACTAAGGGAAAAGGCAGCAGAATAGTTATCAACGCAACCAGAAACTCAACAGTGCAAATATCAGGCGAGCCATTTCCAAATATGAACATAGAAATCCTAAAAGATAAATTCCCAGATGCATTAAAGGATATCGAAGAAAAGTTTAAAGAGTTTTTATAGGTAATTATTCTGTTTCTGACTGCTGATCTAGAATTGAGATATAGGCAGTGACGTCCTTAAACATTTCTTCGTTAAACATTTCTGCCATTTCCATCATTTGTTTTCCATATAGATCTTCCGGGTGCTGGCCTCTGATGCCTTTTTGAAAATTCATCAGTTGACGATAAATATACCAGTCATTTTGACCTGTTAATTTAGGCGCACTGATTGTTTCATCGCCCTCAGCATATTCACCGTGGCAAGAAATACAATGCTGAAACACAAATTCACCGGTTACCAAGTCCCCTTGAACCGTTCTCTCTGAGTTCATTGGTTCTAGCTGAGCAATATACCTAGATATGGCGAGTAACTGGGCATCATCAAAATTTAAAATACTCATACGCATCACTTGGCCTGAGAGATCCTCAGAATGTATTCCGCGTAGTCCCGTCTGATAGTTCTTCATTTGTCTATAGAGGTACCATTCTTGCATTCCTGAAATCGATGGCGCCCCAAGCATCTTGTTTCCTTCTAGATCCGCTCCATGACAGGATTGGCAGAGCTGCATTGAATCGATATCCAAAGAGGCAGCATTGACAGAAGCGGGGAAAATAATACTAAAACAAAGAACGCAAATAATATGTTTGATTCTATTCAATCCGCTTCTCGCATGACCCTAAAGCCAAAATTGATATACCGTGTATCTTTGTTCTCTGATTGTTTCGATTGAAATCCATAATGATTCGATGATCTCAAATATATGGGCATATCATAATACGATGCGCCTCTGAGAATAGGACGGTTGCAATCGCCAGTCAGTCTTGGGGATCCATCTCGAGGTGTAATCTCATAGGAGCTCCCCCAGCAGTCCTCGACCCACTCAGCGACATTGCCGAGAATATCAAATATTCCAAATGCATTTGGCTTGAATGAGCCAACTGGAGCCGATGTGATATATCCATCATGGCAATCGGCCACCTTCCAATCATTGGGCAGAACTATTTTCGTCTGTCTCCCTTTCATCTCTTCTAAAAAGGCTTCTGGCGTAATATCAAGGTCTGCACCATTCGCAAATTCACAACCCTCATCGGCATCGCCCCAATAACGGATTGTTTTGGTTCCGGCTCTTGCTATATATTCCCACTCAGATTCTGAAAATAAACGATATTTGAATCCTGTCTTTTGAGACAACCAATCCGCATATGCGATCGCATCATTCCAACTGACACAAACAACTGGGTGGTCGTCTGAAACTGGATAGCCTGGGTCAAACCAATTCAGGTCTTCTCCCAATACTATCCCCTCTTCTGTTGCTCCATAACATCCTCCTGTCATGTCGTAACCAGTTTCATTTATAAATTGTTGATACTCGATTCTTCTGACCTCGTACTGAGCAGCATAAAATGTATAAGCAATATTGACCTTATGTTGCGGTCTTTCGTCATCTCTTGATCCCTCAATCTCTTTGGGTGAGCCCTTAAGAAAAGAACCTGACATTACTTTAACTAGTTGCGGGCAATTTTCGCAGTCTACTATGACATCCTTTAAGTCATCCGACTCAGCTCGAAAGGAAACAATCATCAACAAAGCAACTAAATGAGGAATGAACTTCTTCAAATGCAAAATATCGTATCTTAATCTCATTCTTAGTCAGTGATGTAATCAATTAAATCTTGATAACTTACTGGTTCAATATCATGTGAGCCCAAAAGTATATCAGCAGGGATATTGAATTCTTTTATTGCCTCATTTAATGATATTGCTGAGTGATAAGGAATAACATTTGGACCGCGTTTTGTTCCTGATCTTTTATCCCTTGCAACTCCACTTATATACAAATCTCCTGCATAGAGCATGTTCACATTCCCAACCAATGAAACTGTCATGTCTTCAACATGTCCATTCATAACTGGATAAACTGTCACAGGGCGTTCGGGATCATCAATTAGATAAGGTTCACTCGAAGAAACCCCGATAATTGCCTCTGCTTCCCTAGGCTGCAATCGATCAAGTGCATCAATCACAACGGAAGATTTGGGTCGATTGATTTGCGCTCGATAAAAATCAATTGCAGACTCATGAACGACCAGATCAGCACCTTCTGCAATATATGGTCTGATTCCAGCACCGTGATCATTATGGTGGTGGGTTGGAATAATATGTGTAATCGGCTTATTGGGAATGTTGGCATTGATCCACTTTGCAACTTCCTCTCCTTTAAGATCATTCATGCCAGGTTCCACAACAACCACGCCATTTTGCTGCTCAATGACCAATGTATAAATACCATCCAAGGGGAGCGCCGACAGATAATGGATTCCATCAGATAATTTGTCCCATTTTAATTTGGGTCGATAAGCGCCAGATAAAGTGAACATTCTCATTGTTTGACTGACTTCCCAGCCTCTTCTTGCAAAAGACTCATTGTGAACATATTTAAGATCACCAGGTCGATCAAAATGATCTCCTGAAAAACTTGGGTTGATCTGCACTGAATCTCTTCTGATTTCCCATCTTGGTGCACCACCTTGAGACATTCGAACAGTCATAGGAAATGGAATATCCTGAGATAGATCCCAATCGTCAAACCTCACTTCAATTTCAATATCACCATAGACTACATCCCATTCCATGGTTGAGATCTTATCAATGAGTCCTGATTCTTTATTGATAAAAAAAGTGATTGGGTAAACCTTATCCTTGATGCTAAAGGTTAAGTATTCTTGTTCGTTGATCACGGTGTTTTGTTTCCAATTTTTAAACCAGTCAGGCTCGATCAGTGTTTTGTTGATCATTTTTGGAAAAAACTCTTTCTTGCTTGCTCTTTCTTCCCATTCTTCGTTTGCAACAAGGGTTCTTAAGCCACTCTGCCGAAGTCGATCCACGGTTACAGGAAACACTTCATCTTCTCTATATCTCCATCCTTTGTTTTGGTTTGGGATTTCATCACTGATTAGCAAAGATAAATCATTTAATACTTCATTGATCAATAAATGTGGGTTTAACAGTCTCTCGGTTTTTATCGCTGCAGCTGCCTTGTCCGGCGTAAGCACTTTATCCTTTTCCTTAACAATCCCCATTGGATCATCCTCGCTTAAGTAACCTTCATTGCCGAGTAGAAGAGTATTGACTTCTCGAGTGATGTATCCGCCCTCTCTTGCAGCGAGTGTTGTAATTAAATCGACTCTTATTGCTTTTTGACTGAGCTTGTGTGAAACATTTGTGGTTGGAGCAGCCAATAGCATCATGCCTTTACCTGGCTCGGGACCCTGACCCATAATGTACTCGTCGCGTTCACTCTTAATTAGATATTCATCAAGATTCTCTATCAGATCCTCACCGCCTAGTGATTGAACTGCAAGATCAAACGCCTCTTTTTGTACCGGTTCTTTTATTCCGCAACCGATAATAAATGTTAATAAAAATACTAATATAAAAATCTTCTTTGAGTGATTCATATCATTCCTTAAAAAAATAAAATTGACTCAATGAGTATCTTATTTATCATTTGATTAATAAGCAATACAGGGTTATGTTTTTTTATGCTCAACAAATTAAAGCTGTCAATATTCTCTCTTCTTATAGTTCTATCTAACCAAACACTGGACGGAAAAGAAAATGATTCAAAAATTTTGGTTGTCGGAGGAACAGGAAGGGTTGGTTCTGAAATTGTAAAGGTTCTTTCGAAAAATCAGTTTGATGTCACTGTGATGTCCCGATCCAAAACATCAAGAATCAGTCTTGAAGAATTTCCAGTTCATTATGTCAAAGGGGATGTTCTCATAGAGGATCATGTCGCTGATGTGTTTAATAAACAGAATTATGATGTGGTGATAAATGCCATAGCTAAAGTTGCTGATGATAAGAATCCTCATGCCATTGGGCAAGAAAACCTCAATAAATGGTCAAAAAAAACAGGGGTGAGTCATTTTATCCTAATTGGTTCTGTTGGGGCTGGAAGCGAACAGAGCAATTTGGTTACAGATAGAGCCTGGTTGATGTGGAAAGACATTCTTCAACAAAAAGGCATTGCAGAAAAATCTCTAATGAATAGTGGCATTAACTATACCGTCATTCGAACAGGGATTATCATCTATGACGATACGCCAGCGACTGGCAATGCAATTTTGAGCAGCAACGAAGATATTGTCGGTTTAGTGACTAGAAAAGATTTAGCAAGACTAACCGTTGGCTGTATTATGAAATCAAGATGCAAAAACAAAGTTTTTCATGCATTGGATGAATCGCTTATGAAGAAAAATGGGAATTAAAAGAAGAGAAATACTAAAAATAGGCACTCTCGGTGCCGGACTAATGGCCGTATCGGACGAAAGCATGGGCCATAATGAAAACGATCAGTATGATACGGATGTTTTAATTATAGGTGCTGGAAATGCGGGTATTCCAGCTGCTATAGAAGCAAGCAACCTTGGTGCCAGAGTTATGGTGATTGAAAAAAACTCCTTTCTTGGTGGAATGCTCATTGTGTCAGGTGGGCATATAAGTGGAGCAAACGCCAAAATACAAATGAAAAAAGGGATTGAAGATTCCTTTGAAAAGCACTATCAAGATGCAATGAGGATCGGTAAATACAAGGCCGACTCTGAGCTATTATCTGTCGCTACCCAGAACGCGGCATCAATGGTTGATTGGTTGGAAGAAATTGGAGTTGATTTTACAGATGATTCGCCGATTCTTGAGGATGATCACAATCACTATTCTGTGGCAAGGACCTATGTTGCAAAGGATCTAGGCCGGTCCCTTCTTAAGCCTCTGAATAAGGAAATCAACAAGAGAATCAAAGAAGAAAGAATAGAAATAAGATATAAAACAGAAGCAGTAAAGTTAATAGAGGATAAAAATAAAAGAATCATTGGTGTGCTTTCTAAGAACCCATCAAATGGCACAGAGGTGATCAAAGCCAGATCAGTAATCATTGCAACCGGTGGATACGGGGCCAATCAAGAAATGAAAAAAACATACAATCCAAAGTCATTGTCTGCAAAAGTATGGTGCTTACCCCATGCTACTGGCGATGGAATAAACATGGCTAAAGAGTTCGATGCCAAATTGGTCAACATGGATCATTTGGTTGTATTTCCTGGAACCATTAATAGCCTCAACGGTCTTCCTCTTGAGATAAATACACGATTAAAGTTTGCCCCAAGGCATTTGACCGAAAGCATATGGATCAACAAAAAAGGTGAAAGATTTGTTAATGAGCATGCCGATCCTGATCAAAGGGAGATTTCATTCTCTGAACAAGAAGAATTAAAGTTCTTTCTCATCTTCAACCAATCGATATTAGAAAATGAAAGCGATACAGATGTGTTGAAATGGAATAAGAAAACATTGAAAGATCAAATCAACAAAGGGACAACGGTTGCTTCTGCAGAAAGCATTTCTGAGCTTGCTGAAACAATAAACGTGCCAAAAAACTCAATGAGACAAACCATCGAAGAATACAACCTGAGTATAAATAACAAAAGCGATGACCTATTTGGTAGATTGAAAAAGAGAGTAGCCATTGAAAATGGTCCGTTCTATGCGATATCGGTTGGAGGAAGCTTGCTTACGACACATGGCGGCATCTCGATTAATCATAATATGGAAGTAATCAATAATAAAAATCATGTAATTAAGGGCCTATATGCAGTGGGTGAAGTCACTGGCAATGGTCAATTAATGGGCAAAGGAGTTGTAAGTGGAATGAGCGTGGGTCCTGCAATAATATTTGGTAGACTCGCAGCCAGAGAAGCATACAGATATGCTCAATGTTTATGCAAAGACGAAGGGGTGAAGACTTATGATGAAGCTTAAACAAAACATCTATATTTCAATTCTGGTGTTTTTTATGTGTTCCATTCTTATAGAAGGTGTACTTGCAAATGATGAGGTAAACTGGGAGCCACTTCAGGTTCAGAATGTAGATAATATTCCTTGGGATGAACGGTTCCGTATGGGAAAAGCTGGCTCAACAAATGGCAAGCTACTTTTCTTTAACCCCAATGGCGGAGTGTTACTTTATGTGAAATTTAATCCAGGCTGGGATGCCGATGGAACGGAAGCTCACTATCATACGTTTCATGAATGGGGTTATGTACTGGATGGATCCTTTCCTCTTTATGAATTTGTTAGCCCAAAGCAGAAAACAGGCAGCTTGGTGGATATGAAGCAAGGTACATTTATGGATAGGCCTGCATTCAGCATACATGGCAACAGACGCGAAGCGATGGAAAAACAAAGAATCACTCCAGCTTCGACTCAGCTAATCTTTTATGAATCAGGCACCACCGTTTCACTTGATAAAGAGAATAAAAACTACGCCGATGACTGGAAAGACGTTGATGAATTCTTTCCTGCTAATTTCCAAGAAAGTTTAAATACAAATTTAATGGAATGGGAGGATGACAAAGAACTTGAAGGCATAAAAGTTAAATGGCTCAGTGATCATGGCGAAAAAGGTTTCACAGCTAGGCTACGATATGCACCTGCAAATTGGATGAATAAAAGCTTAGACAATGCTACATACAATCCGACTGGATATCGTTTTATGTATATTTTATCAGGCGATATGAAGCTCGCCATGACTGAGAGCAATAAAGAAGACAGAACAGTTACCGAGGATTTTCTGATTGTTCATAAGCCCATGAGTCTTTGGTCATGGGGATCAGGGAAACTTACTGAAAAAGGTGTGATGTGGCTGGATGTGGAATATGGAAAAGAAACAATCATAGGTAAAAAAAGAATTGAAAAACTATCAAAAGATTGAAAATCAATTCATTATTATTTATCATTTGATAAATAATAACCTCATCCACTGACAAGGTATATTTTTTATGAAAAGAAGAGACTTTCTAACTGGTTCGTCAGCAGTACTTTCTTCAGCAGCCCTTTTCCCTTCATGGAATGGCTACTCAGCTGACTCAAATATTCCTCTAGAAATACAAGCCGTCACTGGCAATAGGGAAGAATTCTCAATTTCTAGAAGCAGCATATCGGAACTAAAGCAGAGCCTGAAAGGGAGGGTTCTCCTTAAGAGCGATAGTGAATACCATGTTGCAAGATTGGTAAGAAATAGAATCATTGATAAGAAGCCAGCTCTCATTGTCCAGTGTGTGGATGAAAGTGATATTCAAAAAGCAGTGGATTTCGCAAGAAGCTTCAACATGCTTACTGCAGTTAAATGCGGTGGTCACAGCGTATCTGGAAAGGGGACTTGTAACAAAGGTTTAATGATAGACCTCTCCCCTTTCAGAGGAACCACGCTTGATAAAGAAAACAAAAGGTTATTCATAAAAGGCGGCTCTTGGCTGGGTGAACTAGATGATGCAACAATACCTCATGGGCTTGGAACAACTGCTGGGACAGTTTCTCACACTGGTGTTGGAGGATTAGCGACTGGTGGAGGATTTGGAAGACTTGGAAGAAAGTATGGGCTCACGCTTGATAACATTGTGAGCATCGAAATCATCACTGCAGATGGACAATTGAGATATGCGGATGAAAATGAAAATCCAGACTTATTCTGGGCGGTCAGAGGTGGCGGAGGAAACTTTGGCATAGTCACCAAATTTGAATTTAAACTCCATGAAATGAATAAAGATGTGATTGGGGGAAGAATTACATTTGACTTCAAAGATGTTAAAAAATTACTAAAATTTCATGGTGAACATTCTTTAGAGGCTTCGTGGGACATGTATCAAGACCCTGTTGTTTTTGCACCTCCAGGTGGTTTTGGAAATACGGTATATTTCGATGTTTGTTACTCAGGACCCCATAAAGATGCGGATAAAGCCTTTGCTCCACTTCGTAAGGCTGGAAAGGTGGTCCATGATGAAATAGATATGATTGATTACCGTGTATTGCAAAAAAGTGGAGATGATAATGACCCAAGGGGTCGATCACAGTATCTGAAAGGTGGATATACGATCAATATTACAGATGGTTTAATTGATGCGATTGTCGATAATTTAGAGGCACATCCTGAAAGAGGAAGTATGGCCTTCTTTCAGCAGTCGGGTGGAAAAATCAATACCATTGCATCTGATGCCACTGCATTCCCAAGCAGGTATGCTGAACACAATTTAATCACTGGTTCCTTCTGGAATGTTGGGGTTGATACGGCGCCACATATGGCTTGGTCGAGGAGATATTGGAAAAAAGTCTCGCCTTATACAGATGGGTTTTATATCAATGATGAGTTTTCTGAAACACAAAAAATGGTCAACCTAAATTTCCTAGGTAATTATGAACGTTTGGTTCAAATTAAAAACAAATATGATCCAGCCAATTTATTCAGATTGAATGCAAATATAAGGCCGAGTTCTTAACTTAATTTCTAGCCTCTAATAGGCTCTCTTTCTTCCTTATATGCCTGGAAAGTTCCTTTCCTTTTCTTCCAAGGCTTCTCTGACTCAAAATATCCAGGAGATTCATTCTCTATATATCTGATCAGATGCTCTGGCACATCAGATTCAAAGTTTTCTACTTTCTTTCCAACTGACTGCCAGTAATGACCGCCTGGTCGCTTCCCCATAAGAAAAAATGGATACCAACTAGTATTATGTGTAGATGTAATTGTCATTGGAATACTCATCATATCTGGATTCATTAATTCAGAAAGGTTCCCATGATATGTTTCCACATAAAGAAAACTTAATTTCTCTCCTGTGGATGCTTTTGTCCAGATCTTAGGATCAAGCTTATTGACAAAGTTTAGGTATGCCGGTTCGTCCAACCAAAACTCATTTTCTCTAACCTTGAAAGGCCTGACATCAGGTTTGATGACACGATCAAATGGCCCGCCGACAATTTTTACCGGTCTATTTATCTCTCCAGTAAATGGATTCTCATATTCCTCAATGGGTAAATCTGTTTCAAGATCACTGAAATATCCAACGTCATATAGGGTGTAATAATAACTGTCATTGATCCATGGTTTCCATACGCCTTTCAGAACACCTGTATTTCCAATCATCGGTTTCACTCCCTCGTCAGGCGACATCCCAAAAATTGTTCCCTTATAATAAATATGGACCATGCTCCGATCAGCGGTTCCAACGAGTTTTGCATACGCCAATGCATTTTGTACCGGGTCATTAAAATCAATTTGTTGATTGGTAAATAATTCCTTTGAGTGACCGATTTGGGACAGCGTTGTTAATGCGCCCATTCCACCAATAACCTGTCTTCTATTGTATGTATTTTTCAAGATGCTACCCCTGTAAAGAATCCCTATAGTGTTTAAGAGTACTGGTTCTATCTTTCCATGGTTTTTTAGATTCAAAGAAATTGTCTTTCTTTTTAGTAAGAAATTTTTTCATAGATGTCGGAACATTCGACCAAGATTGTATTTTCGTTCCAACTGCTTGCCAATACATCTTGCCTTCAAAATCCCCCATTTGAAAAAAAGGATACCAAGGGCTTACAAAATTATATGTCATGACAGCTGGTGCGATGGGTGAGGTGTCGTTGAGTTCAGAGAGCTTTCCTCTAAAAATACTGTTCGAAAATGCAAACTCTGTTTCATTGTTGCTTTCCGAAATGCCAAAATTACCCTTTCGTGTATTCGGTTCCTGAATCCATACATCATCCCCCGATCTTTCCCAGTTGATCTGATCAGAAGAAATTGTTTTCTTATACGGGCCTCCTCTGATTTCACTGAGAAAGTTATTTTCATTGGTAACTGGATTCTGGAATTGATTGATTGGCTCAACTGAGTCTAGATTATGAAAAAACCCCGACTCATAAGAATCATAGCTGCATGTCTTTTGATCCAATGATTCCCATGCATGCTTAAGAACAGTCTGGAAACCAATCAATGGGATGGCTCCTGTTGGAAGGTGAGCAAAAATTGTTCCCTCCAAGCAATAATGGACCATTCCTGAGTTGCTTGAACCCAATAATTTGGCGTATGCATATAATGAATCACTGGGTGATCCTAAATCCAGATCATTCCCTTTAAAGCTCCCAGTCAGTAAATCTCTTCTATCCATAATCTATGCTTAAAATTTACAATAATCCTCTTTCTCAACCAAATCAAAAACAAACGTAAACTTAGCGACTCCAACCAAGACAGCCATGATCATTCCGAGTTCATAAATTTCACCGTCAGTAAATTCATTTTTTGCTCGACCATAAAGATCTTTGTCAATATGCCCCGATTGATTATTAAGGACCATCTGATCTGAAAACTCGAGTGCCAATTTCTCTCGAGCAGAGAATGGTCCACTTTGGTAGTCATTCAAGGCATCGATTTGTGTCTGTGTGATCCCAGATTTCAACGCATGTGCAGTGTCTCCCTTGTTGCAAAATGCACAACCATGGACATTAGCCAATCTTAAGCGAACCAATTCAACTAGAGTGGTCTCAATCCTGCCTGAGTAGAATAATTTTTTATAAAAATCTTTGAAATACCAATTGTAAACATCCGGATTATTTCCAGATACTTCAATGAAAGTAGCATCGCCCGTAAGATCCATTGATTGGTGCCATCCGGCTTGCATGTTATCTGGCAATTCAGTCAGTCCTACTCTATTCATTACAGTTTGTGGTTTTGTCATTTAATAACTCCGATTAACACTCGAAATATATTATTAAAGATTAAATGAAATGTCTAAGATGCCTTCTTTTCCTGTTCTAGAGATTCACTCATCAAACGGTCTCTAAAATTTTCAATTATTCTTTCTGTCATTGCACTCCGATTGAGAGTGTAAAGGTGGAAATTATCAATCCCATTTTTATGCAACTCCTCAATCTGAGAAATAGCGATCTCAATGCCAAGAGATTCTTGGTCTGAATGGTCTCCTTTGATTGATTCAAATCGTTCCAGAATGTTTGCTGGAATTTTTGATCCGCAAACATTTGCAAAATGTTTAACTTTATCAATATCACTGATTGGAAGAATTCCAGGTACGACAGGAATGCTGATTCCCTTTTCATCGCATCGGTCTCTATATTGATAAAAATAATCATTGGAGAAGAACCATTGCGTGAGTATTTCGTTTGCGCCAGCATCACACTTCTTTTTTAGATATTCAAAATCAAGATAATCATCAATCTTTTCAGGATGTCCCTCTGGGTAACCTGAAATTGAAATATTGAATCGAAACTCATCATTCAGGGCTTGAATAAAATCAGGCGAGTAATTGAAAAATGGATCTCTGTGATCTTGATCGCCATTTACATGTCCTCTTAATGCAACGACAGAATCAATACCTATGGATTGATATTCTCTTGCAGAAGACATGATTTCTGAGATTGAGTATGGTGCACACGTTAAGTGAGGAGTGATTCTTGTTGGGATTTTACCGTTCAAAGATTCAACTGTATTCAAGGTCTTATTTACAGGCAGATCTTTCGCACTATGTGTGACGCTGATATAAAGAGGACTAAACGCAGACATTGTCTTTGCTTGTTCTAAAAGCGAACTCAATCCTGTGTTATCGCTTGGAGGAAAATACTCTAATGAAAATTCTAACAATTTGTAATACCCTTATTTATCATTTGATAAATAGTATTATATTATATGGCTTTTAATTATCAATTGATTAATAGATACTTTTCCTCTGATGACTCAACCTGATAGAACAGTCTGGCATCCTTCAAACAATGAACAATATGTGGTTCATGACTTCATCAGTCATGTCGAAGAAAAATATCAAATCAAGCTCAAAGACTACTCTGATCTTCATCGGTGGTCGGTCGACAAAACATCGGATTTTTGGCTCACTTTTTCAGAGTTCTCAGGCATGGGGCTAAATAGAGACATTGAGGCTGTTCATCAAAAAAGTGAGCACATGATTGATAGCAAGTGGTTCATTGATTCCGAACTGAATTACGCAAAAGCCCTGCTTTCAAATCGGAATCAAGGCGCAGCAATCATCTACAGAGATGAAAAAGGAAGGAGAACTGAGCTTTCCCACTCACAGCTTTCCAGTCAAGTGGGATCTTTTATTCACACCCTGGATGAGCTTGGTGTTCAAAAAGGAGATGTGATTGCTGCTGTAATGACAAACGGCCCTGAAACCGTGATTGCAATGCTTGCTTGCTCTGCAATAGGTGCCGTTTGGACCTCTTGCTCACCTGATTTTGGCGTCGACGCCATATTGGATCGATTTGGCCAAGTGAGTCCAAAAATATTGATCACTATTGATGAGTACCAATACGCAAATAAAAAGCATTGCATGAAAGAAAAAATGGAAGTGATATGTGAGAAGTTACACAGCGTGGAGAAAGTCTTTCAAGTGAACTATGGGGACAGCAATAAGGAGACCACAATCGTAAAGAATGCAGAAGTATTTGATCAGCATCTGCATAAGAAAATTGAGCCTCGGTATACCCCACTTCCTTTTGATCATCCATTATTCATCATGTATTCATCGGGTACGACCGGAGAACCCAAATGCATTGTTCACTCGGCGGGTGGCACACTGATACAACTGATGAAAGAACATCAACTTCACATCAATATTAAACCCAATGACAAAGTTTTCTTTTTTACAACATGTGGATGGATGATGTGGAACTGGTTGGTTACTTCCATGGCAAGCAAAGCAACCATCGTTCTATACGAAGGATCTCCTTTTCATCCTCAAAAAGATCATTTATGGAAAATAGCGGATGAGGAAAAAATCACTCATTTTGGCATCAGCCCAAGATACATCAGCAGTCTATCAAGTGAGAAGATGAGTCCAATCGATCAATACGAGTTGAAGCATTTAAAAACAGTGCTATCAACTGGAGCGCCCTTGCTTAATGAGCATTTCAGATTTATTCATTCATCCATTAAATCAGATGTGCAAATTTCATCCATTTCAGGAGGGACAGACATCATTTCATGTTTCGCTCTTTCGACACCGATGCTGCCGGTCATAAGGGGCGAAATTCAAAGCATTGGCTTGGGCATGGATGTGAAAATTTTCTCACACGATGGCACAGAGAGCACCAAGGGTGAAAAAGGTGAACTGGTATGCTGCAAAGCCTTTCCATCGATGCCATTGTATTTCTTCAATGACTCAAATAAAGAGAAGTATAAAGATGCTTATTTTAATAAATTTCCTGGAGTCTGGGCCCACGGTGATTATGCATGCCGAACAAAAGACGATGGATTGGTGATATTCGGTCGCTCAGATGCAACCCTAAACTCTGGAGGGGTCAGAATTGGCACGGCTGAAGTTTATCGTCAAGTTGAGAAAATTGATGAGATTTTAGAAGCCGTTGTGGTCGAAATAAAATTAAAAAATGAAAGTGATGTGGTTTTATTTGTTGTCTTAAAGGAAGGTTTCAAGCTAGATCAAGCACTCATTGATCATGTAAAAAGCGGGCTCAAGAAAAATGCAAGCCCAAGACATGTCCCAAGTGAAATCATTTCGGTAAACGATATCCCTAGAACCATCAGTGGTAAAATTGCAGAACTCACGGTCAAGGCGGCAGTCGAAGGCACCGAAATTAAAAACCGTGAGGCACTGGCCAATCCCGAGTCTGTGGACTTATTTGTAAATATCTTCGATCATGAAGATGGAGATTGATATATCGATGAAAGTAAGTAATGAAAAAAAACTAGAGTACCCTTTCAGCAATCGACCAAAAGATGGTGAATTGCTCAATGTCAGTGGAGGGATTCATTGGCTCAGGATGCCTCTTCCAATTGCCCTGAATCATATCAACTTATGGCTAATAGAGGGCAATGATGGATTCACAATCATTGACAGCGGCATGTCCACTGATGAAGCAAAAGGAATATGGAGAAATATTTTTGACGAATTTGTTTCGCCTAAAAAAATAGAGAAAATATTAATCACGCACATGCATTTAGACCATTCTGGACTTGCAGGATGGCTATCAAGTGAACTGAGTATCATCCCTCACTTCACGAAAAAAGAGCACAATGAAACTCAGAAAATCATTGGCGGTATGTCGGATGAGCAGATCGATTTGACACTGGATTATTACAGAAAGTGTGGCTATGACAAAAAATCGGAAGATCAGTTTAGAGAAAGAATTGGGCTGAGGAAATCGCTGTCATCTCAAAAAGTCGATGACATCATTCTTATCAAGGATGGAGATGTGGTTAATTTAAGTGATGGAGACTGGAGAGTCATCATTGTAGAGGGACATTCCCCGGAACATGCATGCTTATACAACCAAGAGAGCAATGTCTTCATTTGTGGCGATGCTTTACTGCCGAGAATCACTCCCAACGTCAGCGTCAATCCAATCAACCCCGATGCGAATCCTCTCCAAGCATGGATTGAGAGCTTAGAAAAGATTAAATCGGTGATCCCCACTGATGCTTTGGTACTGCCTTCTCACGGTTACCCATATGTTGGCGCGCATCATCGGATTGATGCAATCATTGAGAATCATTTCAATAAACTTGAATCAGTGCTTGAAGCCATAACAGAGCCAAAGAATGTCACGGATCTTTTTTCACTTTTATTTAAGAGTGAAATCAATGAGCACACGAGAGTGCTGGCTGTCGGAGAAACCATGTCTCATTTAAACTTCCTGATCGGCAAGGGAGAAATCAAGAAAACAATCGATCAGAATGGACTCTACTCATTCTCAAAAACCTAGATACAAATAATGAGCATCATTTTTGACACAAATAAATCATTTGAATATTCGATCCCAGTGATTGTGGTTGGCTCTGGAGGTTGCGGTCTGTCTGCAGCACTTGCGGTTAAAGAAACCGGGGCCGATGTCTTGGTCATTGAGAGAGATCCCACTCCCCTTGGCACAACGGCAATGTCAACGGGTCTCATACCAGGGGCCAATACAAGATTTCAAAGAGAGGCACAGATTGATGACAGTCCTGATCTTTTTAAGAAAGACATCCTGAATAAAACCAAAGGACAAACAAATGAAGAGATTGCATTAAACCTTGCTGAGGAATCCGCTGAGACCGTTGAGTGGCTTGTGGATAATCATCAGGTTCCATTGAGCTTGGTTGATACATTCTTGTACCCGGGACACTCCGTAATGAGAATGCATGGGACTCCAAACAGAACTGGGAGTGAGTTAATGGGCTCATTGTGCATCGCTGCTGAGAGAAGCCAGGTAGATATTTTAACCAATGCTTTAGTAACCGATCTTTTCAGTGACGATGATAAATGCATTTTGGGCGTCAAAGTTTTAATGGCCGATGGGGAGATTCAAGAGATTGGGTGCGATGCATTGATATTGGCTTGCTGTGGTTTTGCTGGTAACTCAGAAATGGTTGAAGAATTTATGCCAGAAATCAAAGAGGCAGAATTTTTTGGTCATCCTGGCAATAAGGGTGATGCAATCAGATGGGGTAAATCACTGGGTGCTGCGATGGCTGACATATCTTCCTATCAAGGTCATGGGGGCTTGGCTGCCGGTAGAGGTGTTCCAATTCTATGGCCGATGATCATGGAAGGCGCATATCAAATCAATGAGCAAGGCTTTAGGTTTTCAGATGAATCGAAAGGTTACTCGGAACAAGCTGTTGAGGTGGTCAAGCAACCGAATAAAGTTGCATGGAATATTTTCGATGAAAGACTTCATAAACTCATGTTGGAGTTTGAAGACTATCACAATGCAATTGAAGCAAATGCCATCATTCGTGCAGAATCAATAGAAGAACTCAGCGAAATAACAGGCATCGAGCATTCAAGATTGAAACAAACCATAATGGATGTTGAAGACATGGTTGAGGGAAAAAAAGAGGATGATTTTGGAAGAATCTTCACTGAGAAACCCAAATTGTCTCCCCCCTACTTTGCGGTAAAAGTGACGGGAGCACTTTTTCACACTCAAGGAGGATTGGTGGTGGATAAAAACGCAAGAGTCCTTAATGAAGAGGGCAATCAGTTGCCGAATCTTTATGCAGGAGGAGGTTCTGCGAGAGGCATTTCCGGCCCAGCAGACTGGGGATACATGGCAGGCAATGGTTTACTGACTGCAACAACCTTTGGAAGGTTGGCAGGGAAATCAGCGGCCGCTTTGATAAGAAAATGAAATAACCGATTCACTATTTATCGTTTGATAAATAGATGATATATTAGATCAAGTTATTTTTAGGGGTAATGATGCAAAAGAATAAAGGTCCACTCGGTGGAATAAAGGTTTTAAGTATTGGAACTTCAATTGTTGGCCCTTGGGCAGCAACATTGCTTGGATATCTTGGCGCTGAGGTAGTCAAAGTGGAGCCACCAAAAGGTGAATTCCTAAGAATGCTCTATCCGCATCAAAACAATCTTTCAACGGCTTACAGTTCCACCAACCTCAATCAAAAATCTGCAGGCCTGAATACCAAAGAAGAAGAAGGCATGAGTGCGATGCTCAAACTAGCGAGCCAGGCAGACATACTGATTGAAAATTTCAGACCCGGTGTAGCAGACAGGATTGGTTTGGGTTATGAAACACTGCATGCGAACAATGGAAATCTCATTTTTGGATCAAGCTCTGGTTACGGCGATGAAGGTCCAATGAAAAACTTAGCGGCATTGGAGCCCCATCTACAAGCATTTAGTGGCATGAGTGGTGTCACGGGCCATAGAGATGGAGACGGTCAGTTAATTCGATTTACGCATTTGGATCCAACCGGAGCGGTATTCTTCTGTGGTTTATTAATGCTTGGTTTAATTGAAAGGGAGCGTTTTGGACACGCGTGTTGGGTCAAAACATCTCATCTAGCCAACGCCATTGCGAATATGAATAATAAAGTCTCTGAAGTGTTGCTGGCAAATGGCCAAGGAGAACCATTGGGAAGCGGCTCTTCCACTTCAGCTCCGAATCATTGCTATCTTTGCCAAGACAATCGATACATTGCAGTTTCGTGCGAAAATCAAAAGCAATGGGAGGGGTTTTGCAATGCTGCTGGGTGTCAAGAATTACTAGAAGACGATCGATTTACCAAAAATATCGATAGAATTGCCCACCGCGATGAACTGGATAAAATATTAAAACATCATTTTCAAGAGAAACCATCCAGATGGTGGGCATTGAGACTCACAAAATCAGGCGTTCCAAATAGTTTTGACCTTGCATTTGATGATCTTATCTATCATCAGCAAATTATAGAGAATGACTTTCTTGTCGAGGTGGATGCTGATCACACTGGACCTTTTTATGTTGGAGGTCTTCCATGGAATCTCAGCAAAACTCCTGCAGAGATTGATAAAGAAATACCTCTGCCAGGTGGCAGCACAAAAACAGTCATGAACGATGGCTTTGAAAGCGATCAGAAACCAATTGTCGAACAAAAGTCAGATGGACCTCAGTATCCACTCAAGGGCATCAAAGTGTTGGATGTGACGCAAGGCTATGCAGGCCCATATCTAACTTTCATGCTTGCTGAGGCAGGCGCCGAAGTTGTAAAAATAGAGCCGACTGGAGGTGATTGGTCAAAAGAACTCTCTCCTCAAACAAAGAAAGGGGTCAGCGCACTTTATCAATCGTTTAATCGCAACAAAGAAATCGTCGAACTAGACCTGTCGAGCGATGAAGGTCGGAAAGAATTTGAAAATCAACTTTCAAACGCTGATGTCTTGATCGAGGAGTGGGCACCTGATTCGGATGAATCTAGACGCTATGATTATTCGATCTTAGAAGAAAAAAACCCTTCATTGATTCATCTTTCTCTCAGTGCATTTGGGCATCGCGGACCAATGAGAAATCTTCCTGGCAGCGATTTAACCATACAAGCCATGTGTGGGTATCTCAGAACTTTGGGTGATGTTGGTGAGGAGCCAATTCGTGTGGGCGCAGATGTTGTATCAACATGCACAGCCGCCATGAGCTTGATTGCCCTACTCTCAGCGCTTTATCATCAAATTCAAACAGGAAAGGGTCAAAAAATAAACAGCAGTATGTTGGGAACCATGATGGCCATTAAAACATTGCAGTGGTCTGGATTCAGTGATCCTGATAACTGGGAAGGAAATTTTTGCAAGAATGAAACGGACGGCTCAAATTATGGGCAAAGAACGAAAGATGGTTCAATTTTTGCTACACCATCCCCAGCATTGGTTGAAGAAAAGTTTTATGAAATGATCACTGAGTTTGGGATGCTGGAAGACTTTAAAAAAGATGAGGAACTGGTACAAAATTGGTGGAATTCATTTGGCGTTGGAACAAAGGCTTCATATGCGCGACCACTCTGGGATAAATATTTGACCAAAATGACCTCGGATGAAGTATTGGAAATCTTTAATCGTTATGAAGTTTGGGCTGTTGAATTTTCTGAAATAGACAAACTCAAAGATCATCCACAAATTGAATATCTCCAAATGTTTGAAAAACACGATGATGGAACATACCTGAGGGCACCTTGGAAGACCCCTTGGGGTTTCCCAAGCTTAGATCCAATTGAATAGTTCGCAATGGTGATGATCTGAGAAAGCACTACGTAAACACGGAGCATGGTCAGGTTCACTATGTCACAAGTGGCAGTGGGGAACCCATTGTTTTGCTACATATGACTCCTCAATCATCGCTTCAGTTTCTCCATACTTTTGATCACTTCCATCAACTTGGATATCGAGTCATTGCACCGGATACTTTGGGATATGGAATGTCAGATCAACCAAATGAACCATTGAGCATTGAAGAGTATGCATCGGTTATTACGGATGTTATGAATGATCAGGAGATCGATGAAGCAATAGTCATCGGTCACCATACGGGTGCTGCGATAGCAGCTTCACTGGGGGAGAAACATCCAAGCAGAGTGAAAAAAATTATTCTGCACGGTGTACCGCTCTATAGTGAAGAAGAAAAAGAGGATCGAATGAATAATCTCAAAACCGATCTTTCTCCAAAAGAAGACGGCTCACACTTGTTGAATTACTGGAATTGGATCCAGTCACGCGTCGGTGACAGAGCATCTCTTGAAGCGTGTCACATGTCATTACTGCATGTTTTCCTTGCAGGTGAAAATGAATGGTTTTGCCATCATGCTGCATTTGCTTATGATTTAGAAAGAACACTCCTCAAACTAAAACAACCTTGCTTGATTGTGACCAATACAGGTGACCCTTTGCACTATACTGTTCCAAGGGTTATGCAATTGAGGGATGATTTTGAATACAAAGAAATGGATGGTGGTTCGGTATTTTTCATTCGTGATGAACCGGAAAAATGGGTGGATTGCTTGAGTGATTTTCTTTAATAATAATTTAACAGTGAAACAAGAGAGACAGTGATGCTTTACAAACTTCCAGAAGAAACATTGATGCTTCAAGAAACGGTGAGACGATTCGTTGAAAATGAATTGATTCCGCTTGAAAGTAAATTTCCTGAAAGACCCAATTCGTATGAACTGCCAGACGATGATTTTTTGAAATTAACTGCCAAAGTTCATGAAATGGGTTTAACGGCAAGAGAGACGCCTGAAGACGCTGGCGGGGCAGGTCTTGGAACACTTGATAATTGCATAGTCACAGAACAAGTGCATCGATCAACAGCCGGTTGCAGTGTTTTTTCAGCAACATTTGCATCAATGCTCTACGAGCTAGGCACCGAAGAACAAAAAGAAAAATACATGGTTCCTTCAGTCAAGGGTGAATTTCATGGGGCCAGCGCTTTCAGTGAACCGGGAGCGGGCGGAGATCTTGCTGGCATTCAAACCACAATTGAAAAAAGCGATGATGGCTGGGTCATCAATGGGAATAAATGTTGGATTTTTAAAGCAAAAACAGCTCGTTTCATTTTGGTGCTCACGCGGCTCAAAGGCACAGAAAGACACGATGGTTTGCAATGGGTGATCATCGATGCAGGAACCCCTGGTTTCAAGATTGGCAGAGAGCAGAAAATGATACATGGCCAAAATACTTATGAGCTGTTTTTTGACAATTGTGTTGTAGATGAGAAGCAGTTATTGGGGAAAACGGGACAAGCTTGGTCATCGGGAACGGACTACCTTTTTTCGGGAAGAATTCAGATTGCAGCAAGAGCATTGGGTATAGCCGATCGATGTCTTGAAATGGCAAAGGAATATGCAAAAATCAGGCATACATTTGGCAAACCCTTATCGTCTAGACAAGCCATTCAGTGGATGATTGCTGATTCAGCACTGGAACTTCATAACTGCAGACTATTGGTTTATGACACAGCATTGCGAGCGCAAGAAGGCGAGAAAGTTTACACCGAAACCGCTATGGCCAAGCTGTCTGCAACAGAAATGGTTGCAAGGGTGGTGGATCGAGCAATGCAAATTCATGGCGCTGCAGGGCTTTCCGATGAAACTATTTTGGAACGATGTTATCGCGACATCAGGCCAATGAGGATTTACGAAGGCACCTCAGAAGCTTTAAGAAGCATGATCGCAAAAGATTTACTGAAGTAACCAAGAGATGCTCCCATTTAAGACAAAATTCGGTTGGGGAATAGGAACATTGACTGTTTCATTGATGTTTCAAGCCAACGGTCTACTCCTCCTGGTGTATCTCACTGACTATGTGAATATGCAAGCAGCCACAGCAGGTCTTCTGATTGGCTTGTCAAAAATTTACGACGCCGTAACGGATCCGGTCATGGGAAGAATCAGCGACAAAACCGATTCGAGATGGGGCAAAAGAAGGCCTTATATACTTATAGGAACACTGATGTGTGCCATGTCATTTCTGCTCCTTTTTAACCTTGCATTGTTTGCAGAGTCAGAAAATATAATCCTAATAACCCTTCTTGCACTCATTTTGAATGCGACAGGCTACACAGTTTTTAATGTGCCATATCTGGCAATGCCCTCTGAAATAACAGACGACTATGATGCAAGAACAGACTTGATGTCATACAGAGTAATGGCTGTTGCAGCTGGACAATTGGGCGGCTCTGCATTAGGTCCGGCATTGGTGGTTTATTTTGGAAGCGGTGCTTCGGGTCATACTGGAATGTCACTTTCTCTCGCGCTTATCATGATAGCGGCTGGTTTTGCTTGCGTTTGGATGACCAAGGATGCGCCCTTTGCGAGAACAGTCACAGAAAAAAAAGATGAGGGCTCCTTTCTTAAACAATTTAAAACCGCTTTCCAGGTCAAACCTTTTGCAATACTCCTAGGAATAAAAGTGACACAGCTTACCGGCTTTGCGGTTTTCCTCGGCTCATTGCCGTATCTTTTTACAAGAATCATGGATCTTTCGTACAACTATCTTGGATTCTATTTTCTCATTCAAGGGTCAGTGATGTTTGTCTCGCAACCAATATGGGTAAAGATTGTAAACAAGATCGGTAAAAAGAAAGGCTATTATCTTGCCTCTCTATCCTGGGGATTGGGTGCATTATCATGGATGTTTGCAGCTTCCGGTGAAAGCGACATTCTTATTGTCTTAAGAGGTTGTTTTCTTGGTTTCGGCGCAGGGGGTCTTTTATTGGTTGGGCAATCAATGCTTCCAGATACAATGCAATACGATAAAAAAACAACGGGGCAAAGCAGAGAAGGCATATTGGCTGGTGTCTATACCACAGTTGAAAAGTTATCATTTGCCATTGGGCCATCGATTTTAGGAATCATGCTCGGAATGGTCGGTTATGACGCCCTTTTAGAGAGCCAAAGCGATACAGTCATCAATATGGTTTACTTTACTGCGGGAGGTTTTCCCGTTATTACGCTATTGGTCAGTTGTTTTTTCATCATGATCTATAACGTGGATGAAGAATCATTAAAGAAAAATGGAAAGAAAGAAAATGAGTGAGAAGAAAACGTGTGACACCCTGATTAAGGGAACGGTAATCTCTATGGACCAAGAAAGACATGTCTTTCTGGATGGCTTTGTTGCAGTCGACAACGGTTTGATCAAAGCCGTCGGTCCGATGAGTGAATGTGAATATGATTCGGATAATGTTCTTGGTGGGAGTCATCATATGATCCTTCCTGGTCTCGTGAATGTGCATACTCATTTAATCCAAGGTTGCATGAGAGGCATGGCTGATGGAACAACATATGAGGAGAGGTTCTTTGGTTTCTATTATCCAATGACAGGTGCCTGCGATGAAGAGAGGTCATATACTGCCTCAATGCCTCCTGTGATGGATCTTTTATTGAGAGGCGTCACCACAACAGCGGATGATCATTTCACTCATTTGCATAAAAAATCAATTGATGGCGTACTAAAAGCAGTGGATGAGTCTGGAATTCGATGCAGGATGGCACGTCTTACGATCAATGATAAAGATGCGGTACCGGATGGATTTAGAGAAGAACTAGATGAGGGCATTGCAGAAACAGAGCGTGTGAAATCAGCATGGGAAAATGACAAAATTTCTGTCACAGCATCCACCATTGGAATCACATACTGTGAGCCAGAACAACTTGTGGAGCTGTGGAAGTGGACAGACGATAACGATCGACAATTTGATATACATGCGCCTGCGGTAATGGATCATAAGTACCTTGCATCGAGAAGAGGCTGGGAAGGGGGATCTTTTGAATGGCTTGATCATGTCGGAATATTGGGACCCAATGTCATTTCTGCTCATTCTCAAAATCTGAGGCCAGGTGAAGCTGAATTAATTGCAAAATGTGGCGCTTCTGTCGCACTCGTGCCAGACATGGAGCAAGTATTGGGTTTGGTGAACTTTGATGCAAAAAAATTCCTTGAATCCAATGTCACATGCGGACTAGGTCTCGATGGACCGGTTGTCGCATATGGACACGATCTGTGGACAGCGATGAGGAGTTTTCTCACAGCACAACGGATGGGGGATCAACATCGAACAATGATGTCTGATACTCAAACGACATGGACGGGAGATGAGATACTCTACGGAAGCGCAGAGCAAGCATTGGAATTGGCAACGATCGATGGGGCTAAGGCACTCATGATGGAAGACAGTATCGGATCCCTAGAAGCCGGTAAAAAAGCCGATATTCTTCTAATAGATAGATCTTCCGAAAGCCATTTAACACCTATGGGAGCGATGATTGCTAATTTAGTCTATGGAAATGGCCCAAATCAAAGCGCCATAAAAGCGGTCATGATTAATGGTGAAATAGTGGTCAAAGATGGAATCCATCAAAGAATAGACCACGCTCAGGTTGTCAGGGATTCTGATGAATTACAGGAAGTATTATTGGATGAGACCGGCGCAAGACAGTATCTGAGAAAGCGCAGCCGTTTTACTTGGGTTCAGTAATTAAACTAAGAGTAATTCTTTCAATTCAATAACTGCCGCATCCGGGGTATTGAGAACCAAATGATCCGGCATATTGATTTTTATTTCATCTGCAGCTCTGGCCATTGAAAATTGACCTAAAATAACGGTTTCTTCAACTGGAATCTCTTTAACTGCATCGATGATTTTCTCATTATGAGCTTGCACTTCTTCTTGCTTAAGAAGCTTTAGGGCATCATCTATTAAATGGCCCTTGATTTTGATATCTAATCCCTTGCTCATGATTTCAAATTCATTGGTCAATAAATTCAGAGACGGTTCAAACGTCACTAATATATTTACATCTGATGCTGCTCGGATGGCTTTTTTAAAAGCAGACTCATTGGGTTTAAGGATGGGTAAACTGAATTGGCTTTTTGCTGCCTCTATGGCCTCCCCAAAGGCACTGCAAGTATAAAGAATTGCATCCACTTGATCATTGACTGCTTGTTGGCCCAAGTCAATGATTCTTGACCTTATTGAGGCCTCATTCAATCCATTTGCTCGATCAACAGATAGCTGAAAATCTGAATACTCATTCAGTTTGGCTTCTGGCCAAATCTTTTGAAAAGACTCCCTAATTGGTTCTTCAGATTCTTCAAGCGCATGAATCAATCCAATCGTGATGTACTCCCTATGATTCATTTCTTTGGAATGATTGGAAGAAGAAGGTGTGGCAATTTACCTTCTCCAAAATGAACGGTTGTCTTGCCATTGAATCTTTCATTTCTATCGATTGGATCATTATGCAGAAACGGTCCACATCCTGTTAATTGGTTTTTAAAGTTAGAAAGCATTTGAGGTTTTGCATCTGGGCATTCGTAATCCCTACCCTGGATTGAAAGCACCAAATAATACCCCTTTGGAATCACTATGGAAGTTGGCCATATTTCAATATCCAACTCAACGATCTCCCCTGGCTGAAGCAGTTCTTCTCTTGTGTGCGAATGATATGGACGCCATGGCTCTGTTAATTCATTGTCTAATTCACGATGCGATGCCCTGAGCCAGCCTTGAGCAATTGGAGTATATGGGTCAACTGCGCCCTGAAAAACCACTTCATTGTCATCGCTACTGAAAAGTCTTACGACTGCAAACACATCCGCATCGTCTGTCGTGGATGAGACAAAGAGTTTTAAAGCCAAGGGTCCAGTGATCTCTGTCTCATTATCAAAAGGCTTCGATTTAAAATCAATGCCATTTCCCATTGCATCAAAAGTGATGGATGACGATTCTGAATGTTCAGAGGCATCAATCATTTCACATTGCTTATTCAAGTGCATTTTTGTCCAGTGTGTGTTCTCTATTGGCCATTCATTTCCATGACGCTCTTTAAATCCATCAATCTGTCTGACCTGCAATTGAATTTTTGGCTGATCTTGCCAATCATTGTCGATGCCTTTTAAAAAGTGATCAAAAAATCGCTTCTGAAGTTTCACTCCGTAATCGGTATAAAACTCTGTCCAGTGTTCCAAGCCATGCATCTCAAGCCACTTTTGGTCAGATTCAGCCCTTATAAAACCCTCAATATTACCCCTCAAATGAAGTCCTTGCCCGCCCCAATTACCCGCTGAAAGGAATGGGACAGTAATCTTATCCCAGATTGCGGACCGCTCTTTATGGTATTCATCGATCAAAGGGTGAGCTCTGATTTCATCGCCAAATGAGCATCGGTTGGATTCCAGTTCTTCTTTGCTTAGCTCTTCATTGCCACAAATAGGTCTACCATTGAACTGATTGATCATTCCATTATTTCCAAGACCATGCTGCACGGTTTTGACTTGCATATCAGACCAATTCGCCCAGAAGGTACTCAAAATACCTCCGTGATGCGTCATGTCCCTGTACCAATCACTGGCGCCTTCCCAGATACACATTGCCTTTAAGTGAGAAGGTTGTTGTGAAGCCACTTGCCATTGATTAATGCCATAATAAGAAACACCATTGATGCCTACATTTCCATTGCTCCATGGCTGTATTCCAGCCCATTCAATGCATTGTTTAAAGTCCATGGTTTCTCTCATGGAAAAGTGATCAATATAGCCCGGTGAAGCCCCACACCCTCTTGAATCCACTCGAACACAAACGTAGCCATCTGGGACCCATTTTTCTGGATCAACCACTTCCCAGTTTTGATATTTATTGGATGACCCTCGGGTGACATCTGGATGCTTTTCAGCCATCCTGTCCCATGCGCTTGGATACCCTTGTTGAAATGGAAGGCCTTTCGCATATGGACCATAGGTTATAAGTACCGGATAGGTCCCCTCTTCAATTGGCCTAAAAATATCTGCCCTCAACTCTAATCCATCATCCATTTCAATTGGAACATCCCAATCAATATGCATGCCGTCTTTAATTTCAGTGAATGACTTCAATTGACTTCCTTCATGTAATCAATGATTTTAACGGCATCTTTATCGGAATACTTGTGATCTTTGATTGCATCGGAATAGACTTCAAAAGACGATTGTGTGGTGGGTATATGAATGCCCATTTCTTCGGCTGTTTTTAAAATCACAGAAAGGTCTTTGGTCATGCTTTTCATATCAAAGGCAACCGGTAAATCTTCACCGAGCATAATCGGTATTTTCATTTTCAAGACAGCAAGTGCAGCAGAACTATCTGCAATTGCATCAAGCATCATCTCATCGCTCAAGTCTGCGGATCTTCCAAGCAGAAGTGATTCAGCAATCGCTTGCCAATATATTGCCAAAGGAAGATTTACAACCAGCTTTAAAAATGATCCCGATCCAGTCTTGCCAGCATAAATGACTCTTCTGGAGAGAACATCTAGACATGGTTTTGCCCTCTGAAGATCGTTTTCATCTCCTCCGCAAAAGATGAGCAATTCTCCTTTTTCGGCTGGTGCGACTGTTCCAGATACCGGTGCGTCAATGAAGGCTGCAGATTTTTTTTCAATTTCTTTAGAAATCTTAATTGTCGTTCTGGGTTTAATCGTGCTCATATCAATAAATAGCCGACCCCTCACATCATTGCTCAATAGTCCGTTCTCAGACAGATAGACTGCTTCAACCGCTGAATCATCTCCCAGCATAGTGAATATTATCTCGGCATTATCAGCAACCTCTGATGGATTCCCAGCGACGAGAGCGCCTTTGTCTCTGAGTGGCTTTGTTTTATCGATGCTTCTGTTGAATACCGTGAGTTGATAACCAGCCTGTATGAACAGAGGGGCCATCGCAGATCCCATCTTGCCCAAGCCAAGAAAGCCAACGCTCTTAATCATTTACCTTCGTTCGGGATATATGCAATGAGGTCCAGAAGAGTGTTGGCCCCTTCCAAGATCATTGAATCATTCAATCCTATGGTGGTAGAAGCCGGTTTATCCGATGGAAAATAACTTGCCCACTCTTCAATTGATTCAGCAAACCACTGAAGATCATTATGAAAACATGCTCTTCTTACAATGTTTTCAACAGAGGTGCCTGCCGCTTCAGCAATGGCATTGATATTCTTCATCATGTATCTCATTTGTAACTGAGCAGGCCTTCCATACCAAGGTGCAGCTGGGTTTCTTAACATGCCCTCTGCCATCTGGCCCGATGAGTCAAAAGCCATCTGTGTACTAAAAAACAGAAGGTGATCAACTTTGATTGCCTGAGGCTCATGCCCCAGTGGTTTTGGGGCTTGATTCGTCTCTATCACTGTCCTTTTTGATTGCGCCTCATCGATCAATGCAATCATTGAAATCTCGACTTTTGTATTGGAGTGATTCATCCCCGATCGAGGCAAAACAAAACGTGCAGGTGGATTTGGAAAATGCTTCTTCCAGATTGCATCCATTAACTCAAAGTCACCCGGATCCGATATAAAGACCTCGGCTTTGACTGCACCATCCAATGAAGATCCAGCCTGCTCGAGCAATGAAGCTGTTTTTTCAATCACTGTTTCCAATTGTTCCTCAAATGAAATTGGTGCATCTCCGTTTTCATCAATCGGTGTTTGATTTGAAACAAAAACCCACTCATCTTTCTTGATTGCACCCGAATCAGACGAATCAGAGTGAAGGAATATTTTATCTTCATCAGAACTACTCATGTAGCACATGACCTCAAGCTCAACTTTCGTATTGACCCACATTAACTCTTTTATGCCCGCAGTCGATCTTATTGGATTTTTTGCATCAAAATAGTCTATGTAACTCTTTTTATATGCATCAAGGTCTGCCTGATGAGTGTATTGCTTATTCAAATAATCATCTTGATCAGGCCTATCAGAAACAAACCATTCCCAGATTCTCACCGTGTCTTTTTTCATATTGAATCCTGCGGCCTGAACTGTTTGTTTCATATTTCTTAAGACAAATTCCGACTGCAGTTGAAGAGCATGAGAGGGATCGCCATTTTCTGGGATCAAATCATTCGGCACGCCTGTTTTGAAATCACTGGCAAGTTGCCCAGCTATAAATAGCCAATCTCCAACTTTAACGGCCGGTGAATAAGGCATGATTGGCTTTGGAACACCTTCTTTTAATCCGGGCCAAATTGCGACGGGTTTATTTTTATCCTTGATCATTTCATTGCTCTGAACATTATTCTAAACAATAGCACGTGATAAATACTTATAGTTCATTGTTAAATCAACCCTAAGATAATATACTATTTATCATTTGATCAATAGATAACTTCTTAATAATAAAAACACAATGAAACTATCAATGTTCACGATGCCGTTGCATCCTCCTTCCAGAGACTTCACAGAGGTCCTTAAAGAGGACCGTGATGCTGTAATATTGGCAGATCATTTGGGATTTGATGAAGCTTTTATCGGTGAACATGTAACGGATCAGGCCGAACCCATTACCTCTTCTCTGATTTTTATTTCCAGTTTAATTGAATCAACAAAAAATATTAAACTGGGAAGCGGCACAGTTAACCTTCCGAATAATCATCCTGCAGCAGTCGCTGCACAAGTCGCAATGCTGGATAATATGCTTGAAGGAAGGTTTCTATTTGGCATCAGTCCAGGTGGACTCCTATCGGATGCTGAAGTTTTTGGGAATCTTGATAAAGACAGAACGGAGATGTTTGTCGAGTCAATCAATCATATTTTAGACATTTGGTCAAAACCAGCACCATATAACCTTAAAGGAAAATATTGGAACATTACAACTGAGCAAAACTTTGTTGAAGAAACGGGTCAGGGAATCATCGTGAAACCGTTTCAAGATCCTCATCCACCGATCGTGGTAACCGTTGTGGCTCCATTCTCAAAAGGCGTTGTATCAGCAGCGGAAAGAGGCTGGGAACCAATATCTGCAAATTTCTTGCAACCCAATTGGGTTGCATCACACTGGCCAATGTATAAAAAAGGCTGTGAGCAAGGCGGTTTTGATGCAAACCCGGCGAACTGGAGAGTTGCAAAAAGCATATTCGTGGCAGACGATGAAAAAACAGCTCAAGCTTATGGCAAAGGTCCAGACGGCCCTTATCATTTCTATTTTAAACAAATCATGAAGAAGCTAATTGGGAATGGTAGACCGGATCTATTTAAGCATGACAGAGACATGGCTGACTCAGATGTCACGCTCGATTATGTGCTTGATTCTTTAGTAATTTGTGGAACCGTGGATAGTGTGGTTGAGCAAATTGAGGCATTTAAAGAAGTCACGGGCGAATTTGGAACATTGGTTTATGCTGCTCATGACTGGGTTGACCCTGAACTGTCTAAACGTTCAATGGAGCTAATGGCGAACGAAGTAATGCCAAAGCTCAATCGCTGATCCCTAGCTAGCCCTCAAGAAAATCATATACTTTATCAATGAAGCTCTTTTGTTGCTCTAGAGGAGCAAGATGCTGCGCATTGGTTAACCAATGCATCTTCGATTCCGATATTTGATCATCCAACCACAGAGCTGCATCTTTGAATAATGGGTTGTCCTGATCGCCGCAGAGAATCAAAGTATTCGATTCAATCAGATGAGCTCGGTCTTCTAGATTGCAATCCGATAAAGCCTCACAAGCTTTTGCATATCCCTCGCCATTCATTTGCAAAAGCGTTTTACGGCAATATTCAATGGACTCGTTGTTCTCATTCAAATAATTCTCTGTAAAGAAAGCGGGTAAGAATTGCTCAACCATGCTTTCTAGGCCATTTTCTCTAGCCATGCTTGCTCTCGTTGACCAATTGTCTTGCCACTCTTTTGTATATTTATAAGTTGTGTCAACCAATATTAATTGCTCAACCAGTTGTGTGTTTCTCGATGCGAGATCCTGAAGGATCATTCCACCAATAGACAAACCGAGTGCGTCAATTGTTCCAATCTGATTGGTCTCTAACGCTTGGCAGAGATCTTCTGATAAATCCTCAATCTTATAACCTTGCTCAGGAACTGAGCTTGCCCCATGTCCCGGTAAATCATAAGTGATAACTGTTCTTATCTTTGCAAAATCCTCTATGCAAAAATCCCAAATATGGTGATCAAGACCTAACGGATGAATTAGAAGCAACGGCTTTCCAGAACCAATACTATTAAAAACAATCTGATCACTCATAAAGATTCAATCCTTTTTCTTAAGAAGCTCAAATATTGAGGCTGTATCCATATGGTCCAACCCATGATCTTTAGCTTGTGCATACAGTTCATCCGTTTTTTCAAAAAGAGGTGAGTCAATCCCGATATCATTGATCATTTCTCGAATCAAAGACATATCCTTGCTCCAAACATCCATTTTCATGGTTGCCGGAAGGTATTCTCTTTCAATCATCATTGGAGCTCTGAGTTCAAATATTTTTGATGTGCCCGCACCTGAAGAAATCACCTGATAAAGCTTTTCTAGATCCAAGCCACTTTCCTCTCCTAATCTAATTGCTTCTGCTGAGGCAACATTGTGAATGGAGACCAGTAAGTTTGCGATGAGCTTTACCTTTGTTCCATTGCCATAATCACCCAAAAAGAATGCTTCTTTTGAAAAAGAGTCCAATACAGGCAATACCTTCTTATATGCTTCTTCTGAGCCGCTGGCATACAACACAATATCTGCAGTCTCTGCTTGTTTTCCAGTGCCGCTTATGGGGCAATCCAATACTTCAATCCCAACATTTTTTGCTTTTTTTTCATTTCTTAGTTTGCAGTCTAAGCTGAGCGTACTGGTTTCTATAACCACTTCAATACTGGAGTTTTTATTGCTAATGAGTGCATCAATGGTCTCATTCAGTGCTTTACTGCTTGGCAATGATGTGATCAAAACATTAGCGTTCTCAAGAATCTCATCAATTGATTCAGTTGTTCTGAATCCTTCATTGCTAAGCCGTCTCATGCTGTTTTCATCGATGTCATAACCGGATGATATGTGACCCGCTGAATGAATGTTCTTAAAGATTGAGGATCCAATGATGCCAAGGCCAACAAGGCCTATTTTAGTATTGATATTTTCCATATGAAGTGACTCTTAATTAATTACTTAAGATCCTCTGGAGACATTGATTTGGCACCTTGAAGCATCACTTTTACAGTGCTCTCTGCTACCGATTTAAAATCAGCATGTACCTTACTGTGGAAAATGTTCTTTCTAATCGCATAGTAAAATAAACCGCCATGAAGAACCCAAATTCTTTCGAGCTCAAGTGGAGCAATTGGATATTCATCTACGCCAGGCAGTCCACAATCTTGTCTGATCTCTTCACACATAGGTCTTAAAAATTCGTCTTCAATAATTCTGATGTATCTTCTATTCATTGAATTACCACTCAATCCTGAAAACATGTATATCCTGACCCATTCATAACCATGAACAACCTCTGCATAAGAAACATAGTAATCAATTAATCTTTTCTCCAATGGAATTGATCGATCTTTCAGCTGATTGATCCAATCTGGCTTAATCCAATTCAAATAAACCTCTTTGAATACTCTTTCAATCAGATCGTCTTTGGTTGGAAAATAGCGATAGAGCAAAGGCTGTGTGATACCAATTCTTTTTGCGAGATCTCGAGTTCTCCCGCCAAAGCCTACTTCAGCAAAAAATTGAACAGCTTCCTCAATAATCTCTTGCTCACGATCGCTTGGCGTCAGTCTCTTCTTGGTTTTCAGCTTAGTCAATTTTGCCATCAATATTACCCCTTAAATGGCTCCTGCTCTATGGCATAGAGTTCAAGGCTGGATAAGCTTGGCGTTTTCGGATCATATGTTTCTGGAGCAGTAAAGTACTTGGGATAATGTTTCTCTACATAATCCAAGACTTGCCGACTGTGAACTTGCTCAAGGTCTTCCCCTGATCCCATAAAAGCAGAATACATCATATGTCCTGGTGTCTGACCCATGTGGATCCATGGTAACCATGGAGTAATCCTGTTCCATGTTCCTGAATATGGGAGCGTTGTGTAATTGGCATCCTGCATCTTGGTCGCATCCACATGATAAGCAAAACCCTCTGATACTTGGACCATTGGACCATTGGACTCTTTCACCCACTTCTTGGGATCCAGTGCATTTGGATAGAAAAGATTAATATGGATCTCCATATCAAGCCTATCTCCTCTTTGTTGCCATGGGAGAATAAAAGGAATCTTAGGGATTTCTTCTTGATTCAGCTCTCCAAATTTAGGTGGCAAAGGAAAATGATCTTCAATGACATAATTAAAAGGATCGTTTGCAATGTGAACAACTCGAACATTCTCATTGGTCATGGGGTTTTTCCATTCTTCCAAAACTTCTCCGGTTCTTAGATCAGTGTAAAGCCCTACCTCTCTAAGGATCTTTGCATATGAACCATCGGCCTGCTTTTCTAATCTAGAGACGCCAAATCCTTGAAACCCTAAGGCATCCAAAATTGGCTTGTTTGGTCTAATGGCCATGATAAAGCCTTTGAACCATCCATATTTCTGTTTTGATTCATCGAGGTCGCCATTGAGTCTTGCATAACCCACTTTATTTCCTGGCCCAGTCGTGAGATCGATATAGGGTCCGCTCAGGCTCTGCCCCATGGATTGGCCATATGATGAAGCCGAATCGGCTTTTGCATGATTTGACATCATATTCAGAGCCATTGCTCCCGCACCCATAGCTCCAACATTTCCGATATTCTTAAAAAAATCCCTTCTTTTCATGTTTACCTCAAATCAGTTTTTATTTTTTCTTCGTTCCACAAATAATAGTAACAGCGCCAATGTTAAAAGTCCGAGATTTGCAATACCAACTAAAGTAAATGGTGCAGTTGGTCCAATGCTGTCAAATATCTGCCCTCCAATCCCAGCAACAAGGAAAATACCAACAGCTCCAAAGAAACTGAAACCACCAATAACGGCACCTCTTGCTTTTGCAGGCGCAACTGTTCCAATTAATGATATGGCAGAAATATTTGCAAATATCTCACCTAGGCCAAGAAGGCCTACACCAAAATACATTTCATAGCCTGTAACATCGTCTATGAAACCTAAATAGAGATAACCAGTAGCTGCGATAGCCATTGAAATTGCGAGCGCCACAACTCGGTCAAACTTGTCGATAAAGAAGTTGATAAATAATGCTCCAGGAATTGCGCATGCCTGAACTGCAACATATAACAGTGCTGCCATTTTTTGAGCTTCTGGCTTGCTCATACCCATTGATTGAAATTCAATACCCAGCCAAAGCGCAAAAAAAGTGCTGACAACTGCCAAATCTCCTCTGGAGACAATGCCTGCTGTATAGGCCAAGGCGACTCTAGGATTTTTGGCCTCTTTAATGGCAATTTTGAGGGTGGAAAAATACGAGTCCTTTTTTGCAGTGGCTTCAGCGGTGCCTTTTTTGAGGTTGAAATAGAGAACTATAGATACGATGAAGACCATTGCAGAAGCCGACCAAAAGGTATACTGAGCCCAATTAGCTGTATCGTACCCAAGATTCATTAAAAATTCAGGTGCCTCTAACTGCTCATAGAAAGTAGCGAAGTTTCTAAATGTGGAAATGATAAGTACCAAACCAAGACCGTTTAATATAGATGTGAAAGCAATCAGCCTGCCTCTGGTGCTATCGTGAACATAATCGTTGGCAACGGTTGGCAACATAACTGTGTTGGCAGCACAGCCCAGTGCAACAAAAACTCTAAAAAATAATAATTCCGTAACATTGTCTGCCAATGGATAAATAAAATAACCGATCCCTAATAAAAAGAAACCCATGGAATAAACAATCCTTCGCCCTATTTTGTCAGACAGGGCTCCAAAGAAACCAATCACTGAAACAACAACAACTTCTTGCACAGCAGTGAGACTGCCAGCCAGCCTTCCAAACTGATCTTCTGGGAGCTCCAATGCACTGAATATCGAATAATTAAAAACATTTACAAATGCCATGCTGGCAATTCCAAAGAATGCCCCAAAAAATAACGTAGCTAGATGCCTTTTCTCAATATCCGGCATTAAAACTATCGGGCCTATCTTGAGCCCCATTTCTGTATTAGAGCTGTTTTGTATTTCCCCTTTTTGATCCATTTCCTAATCCTTATTGATCCATTTTCTGATATTACATTTTATTATTAAAAGAATAACACTACACTAAGAATGGTGATAAAAAAAATAACAAAAGTAACACTTTGTATCATTGCAGCAATGGCTGTATTTTCGCTGTTTATGGCATGGCGAATTGGTTATTTTGTGGATATTCAAGAATCAAAACCTGAAACCTGTGATGCAATCAATCTTTCTGGAAGTGCTGAGGACATTGGTATTGATTACGAG
>Ga0206683_10000260_pt1 | contig 39657 bp, 55 predicted proteins | sample M280m12015metaG_FD_155483 | JGI IMG/M metagenome (GOLD analysis project Ga0206683, IMG submission 155483) | Ammonia-oxidizing marine archaeal communities from Monterey Bay, California, United States - M2 80m 12015 | ecosystem: Environmental > Aquatic > Marine > Intertidal zone | place: USA...
CCATCTAATGAATACTTAAGTGCCTTTGGTAGTGTTATGAGCATATGACCAAAGCCAGCTCTCTCACCTATCCAAGCAAGTTCAGTAATAGAGGATATGGTAGCCAAACCTAGGTGTGTTATAGCACCAACAGTAGTGGCAAACTTAGATGCTGCAAGAGCTGTCTTATCCGCATCCTTTTTGTATAAATTATGTGCAGAATCATATAAGTCATATGCTCTGTCTACTTCTCTCTGTGTTATATCACCATTCTTTTTTAGATTATACAACTGTTGTTTCAATTTAGAGGCATCCTTACCAAAACTTCTAGCAGATGCTACACGAGTGGCTGCTTGCTGTAAGTAACCAGTAAGAACTTTCTCAACACTGGACTCTCTGAAAGAACCGTGTCCCTTCTCTTGGGATACCTCATCTAGAAATTCCCAAGCGGCACTACGAGATTTCTCAAAGTTTGACCTACCAGTTCCTGATCGTCCTGTGTCTGAATCTCTGTCTACTCTAACTGACTCATCATATCCGTTGATGATACTATCAGCGATACCTTCTGCTTCCTTTGGTTTAATAACTCTAACTTTAGTAGGACCTAGCTTTGATGCCTTGGCGTATGCACGCTTACTGGATTCAATAAGACTTTCAACGAAGCCTTCTCTGTTAGCTTTTATAGATTCTTTACTTACTGGATTAGTTAGGTAGTCTTTAACATAAGCAACATTCACACCAGCAGCGTTTAAGTCTGCGTGTGCCTTGTCAAGTTTCTTTCTTATTATTGCTATGTCTGCATCAATTTCAAATTGCCTACCAGCAAAAGACGCTGGTATAGGAAAGACACCCTTCTTCTTTGGACTTAGTTTGGCTAGTATATAATTACCTAGTTCAGCATCAAAAGTCTTACCAATCAAACCAATACCAGGCTTGTGGTTAGCATACTTATTGATTATATTAACTACATCTTTTAGGTACTCACCAGTCTTAGCTTCTTTTTGATTAAAGAAGTTCTCTCTAGAACCTTGCTCACCACTACCAGTTTCTGTAGGACTGAACATCTGTAATATTTTATTAGCTGCGTGGTACTGTGCACCAGTCTTAGCTCTATCTCTTACTTCTCTTAGTGGATGAGTTCCTTTAAAAGCTGTACCACTGGCAAGTTTCTTTGCTGCCTTCTCTATACTAACACCACTGTACTTCTCAAGCATAGCGTCACCTTGTTTAACAAGACGCTTAACCTCTGGTGTGTAGCCCTTACCTTCTGGTATAGTGATTAGTTTATCTGGGTCTATCTCTTTTGTGCTATCCTCTGGCTCAAGGCTAACTTGCTTACTGTTGAAATCTTTAGCAAGTCTACGAGCTGTGCTTAAATCTCTATTAGTTGATAGTGCTTGTCCTACAGCACCAGGAGCACCTATTGCACCAACAGTAGGACCAGCAATGATAGCTTCTTCAAACATATCTTGCATACCTTCTGTTGTACCCAGTCTTCCTGGAGTTACACTAGTACCTATCTGGGCAGCTTTTTGTCCAGCCTCTGTAGCCATCTCAGTTCCTATCAGCTTACCAGCAAAGCCAACACCAGTGCCTACCTGTTTGATTAGGCTATCTCTATTAGTATTAACAAGTTTCTGAAGGGATTTCTTAGCGGTGTTGACACCGCCAGCACCAAATGATTTAGTAAGTAATTTGGATGTGGCGTTAGCACCTTTGATTGGAGCAATGACATCTAAAGCAGTAACACCTATGCTAACGAGAGCAGCTTTCTGCTTCTCTGCCATAGTGAGTTCTCTGCCAGCAGCTTGTTGGTGCTCTTCCAACGTGTCTGCAAAATTCATATTGTAAGCTGTAGCCATAGTAGCCCAGTTGACTGCACTACCCATAACTTTGGCGATAGGATGGGGTATAGCTTTCATAAGATTACCAACAGCAAATCCCATCATAGGTACTATAGTATTCATAGAGTTAAGTGCAGCTCTTTCCTTCCACCAGTCCCACTTTTTTTCAGACTTTAGTAGTCTACCAGGTTGCTTGTATTGAAAACCTTGAAGTGCTTTATCTTGTATACCTTTATAGTTTGCAATAGCACTGGCATCTAGACCAGCCATCTCTCCGAAAGTCTTAAGACCTTCAGCTTGCATAGATTTAAACTGAGGCATAGAAGCCTGTAAAGCACTGAGCCTTCTTACTCTATCCTCTTCCTCGTAAGTTCCAAAACCTGTTGCCATTCATTAACCCCCAGGGTTCTTTTCATATTCTTTCTTAGCCTGTTCATATAAGGCTTCTAAAGGTAGCCCTTGATTTCCAGGCATCTTTGATAAGGTGACTATATTTGCGGTTATTCGTGCGGCTACTGACTCCACACCCTTTTTATCCAACTTACCACCAAACATCACATCACCAGGAATCCAAGTGTTTCCATAGTCTTGTTGGACTAATTCTGTCACTGCTTGTATGACTGTCTTTTGACCTACTTTAGCATATGGGCTATCAATAGTATTGTTAGCTGCCTCTTTGGCTGCCACAGTAGCTGCATCAATAGACCTCTGTGCCCACTGTTCAGATGGGCTTAGTTCGTTTGCTCTACCTGAAGGTGGCATACCGTAGTAACGTAGTAAGTCTCCTAGTCTGGACATTCTGTCATCACCCTCTACTCCAGTAAGGGATGTGTCCCAGTATCCAGGCTCTTTCATTCTATCAAAGAAACCAAGACCTTCTACTCTTTGCTTTTCTGCAAGTGCCAGTTGCTCTGTTAAAGCCTTTTCATCTGCTACCCTCTGTTCTTCTGTTTGAGTTGCTGCTGTAGTTGCCAAGGTAGAATCCTTTCTAGCTTGTAAAAGTGGTGGGAGATATTCTTTACCATACATTCCGCCAGCACCTAATGTAGCCATTTTTGCAATAGAAGGTTTCATACCTGCTGGTATTGCTGGTGTTTTGGTATATGGTATTGTTTTTTGTGACACAGGTACAAAAGGCTTAGCGTTGTTTATCCTTGGTTTTGGATTATTTATAGGAAACCTTCTTTCAATAGGCACTGCTTTACTAGTAAGTGGTGTGCTGTATTTTGGTACTTGTTTAGTTCCTTGGACTGCGGCAACTCCAGGAGTTTTCTTCATAAACAATTTATTTATAAGACTACCAATACCTTTAGACCCAACCTTACCAGCAGTTAAAGCACCTTTAAGTCCCAAACCCCCTACTCCAGTAGCAAGTAATGGGTCTGTAATAGCATTAAAATAATTAACACCACCATCTTCATTAATGTACCTTCTCTTGAGAAAATTAGTCACATCAGCAAACTCATTCAGTTCACCATCAAATTCAGTATCTGACCAATAACTTCCAGATGGACAAGAACCCTTGTTTCCTTTTACTGGTCTTCCGTTATACATACAAGGCATTATCTTTCTCCTTTATTAAATTCATAATCCATATCTTCTTCCTATATCACTAAATACTTTAGGCTTTGGTGTATATACTGGTCGTCTTGCTTGTTCTCTAATCTGCGTCACGGCTTCTTCTTGAGCCTTTTCTTGAGCCTGTGCCTGTGCCTGTGCTTGAGCTTGTGCTTGTGCTTGAGCCTGTGCCTCCGCTTGAGCTTGTGCTTGAATGTGTGCTTGCTTAGCTGCCATTGCCTGTGCTTGAGCTAGAGCCTGAGCTTGTTCTCGTGCCAGTGCTTGTGTTCTCTCTACTTCTGCCATAGCTTGCCTTGTATACTCGGCTTGTGCTTTAGAGGATTCTATATCTCTTAACCTAGTTGCTTCCGCAGCCTTTGCATTTTCAACAGATTGTGCATTATCAAATAAAGACTGTGCTTCAGTCATAGTTTTACCACTCATAAAATCTTCATCATATGAACCAGGAATATATGATTCTAATCCCATATCATCCCACTGCCTATGATATTCTCCATCCTTATCTTGCCATAAAAATCCATCTCCAATATCTTGTTCGGCATAACGATTGTCCGGATCAAACTCACCAAATGGGTCATCAAACAAAGTAGACCTTGGTTCTATAGGACTCTTATCTTGTGTAAATACATCTGGTATCCCAAGTGTCATCTTTCCTGTAGATGTATGAAATGTAGGTTCAAGAAACAAACCGTCTCTAAGTTCTTCTTTTGTTATATTAGCCATAGTTTTGTCAGCCATAGCATTCAACATTTCTGAATGGTCTATTTTTTGACCTTCAATAATAGCATCCAATCCAGGATAGTCTGTAAACAAACTAGGATTAGGTACAAACTCTTCATAGCTAGGGTCGCCAGGTCTGCCTAAGTCTAAGTCCTTATTGAATAAATAATTTCTTCTCGCATCAACCATACCTAAATCATTTTCTGAGAAAGCAGACAATTCTCCCGGTCTACCCGGTATTTCATTGCCTAATAAGTTGTCTCCTATAGGCATTTCCAAAGGCTTACCATATGTAAGTCTTTGCCTATCTATTGTTCTAAGAGGTTCAATACCGTGTGGATTACCGGGACTTGCATACGGTGTTTTACCATAATTTATATCACTCAAGGCTCTCATCTGCTCAGCAGTAGGAGGAAGAGGACCAGTATCGTGTACACCACCTTGGTCTATAATACGAGGTGGAGCTAAACCTTCCCTGATAGCATTTTCATTAAGTATTTGTTCTTCAATTAGTTTGTCATTAGGACCGGGAAATGTAGTGCTTTGTGGAGTCAGACCAAAATAATCTATTGTCTCTTGGTAGGTTAAATCTTTTCCACCCGGTCCAGTTCCACCACCAGTATTAATATTAGTATTGCTAGTTCCAACATTAGGATTATTATTAGTAGGTGCAACACCAGCTGGCAAATCTACTGGAGGTAGACTGGCAGCACCATCCGCTACTCCAGATGATTGCCCAGAAGCAAACTGTCCTTCATAATAAGGATTAACCATATCTGTAGGAGTGCCCCATATACCATACCCAGCACCTTCAGTGGGTAGTCCTTGACCATAAGTGTAGCCATTAACACCCTCACCAGGATAATTGTATAAAGAGGATTGATTGTATGCTGATAAATCTGGTGCATACTGAGTACCAGATGGTGTTCTTTGGCTTAAGTCTTGAAAGAGTGAAGCTGGTGCTGATGAGCCACTTCCGCCCACGCCTCCATATCCACCTCCACTACCTCCACTACCTCCAGCAGCAGCAATAGCAGCATCGTTCAAAGCAAAGAGTGCTGTGTTGTAAGGTACACCATCTAAGCCATATTCCCATCCGGGAAGTAGATTGTCAGAATCATCTAAGCCTCTTCGGTCATAAATAAACTGACCATCATCCATCTCACCCATATCATATACAGTATTAGCATCAAAGTCTGCATCTTCGTCACCAAAAAATTGATTATTAGGATTAAGAGGAACACCAGTATAATCAAATGGACCATCATCACTAGGAACATATGGATAGTTTGCTACAGAACTGGTATCGTTAGGAATAATAGTATTAGGTTGAGAATAAGCATAACTAGAGGCATCATTCATAGGGCTGGTATCATCAGCCATATTGCCTACATTCATTCCCGAAACCCACTCATTTTCTGCGTTAAAACCACCATCCCAAAAGGCGTTCCACCCATCAACTATAGCTCCTCCAGGTACTCCAAATGCCATATTATCTCCTTATCTTAATAGTGAGTATGCCTGAGCAACCCCACCTAAATTACTCATAAAGGTATTGCCAGGTGTGGTTGTAACCATCTGACCAGCATTGCCAACCAGTGGACTAAACCCAGCAATACCAGACTGATATTGATTGAATTTTGAATAAGGTTGATTCTGTTCAAACTGTTGCTGTTGCATAGCATCACTTATAAGTGCTTGTTCTCTCTGCTGTTGTTGTCCACCAGATTGATTAAGAACATTATAAGGTTGCATACCAGCATTCATTAAACCACCAGTCATACCTAATGTATTTCCTTGATGTCCTAATCCTTGACCATATGCGTTACCATATATCTGTGCCGCTGCTTGGTTTGCTGAGTCAGCAGCACCAGCGAGGGCGTTGCCTTCTGCAATACCTTGTCTTCCACCACCATATCCACCAGACATAATAGCACCACCTCTGATATTTGCCATCTGCGGTGTTAAACTTCCCATAGCTCTATCTGCTGCAGCTTGTGCCATATTATTTACATATGGATTATTAGCCACATCCAGCATATTGGAATTTGTTCCTTGCTGGTATGCTTGCATAGCTGGGTTCATTATCTGAGGAGCACCTTGAGTTGCAAAATCTCTTATACCTTGCTGTGATGTTAGTTGATCAGGGCTAAATCCAGCTTGTGTTTGACCACTGTAGTATTGAGGCGTGTACTCATTGTACATTTTCTGTGCTTCTTTAAATCCACCCTCCATATAAGGTGACGCAACGTCCCAAGGGTCTGCGTTTACTGTTGATGTTTCGTCAGCTTTTGACATTATCTTATCTCCTTAGCGAATAGTCGTGTTATTTCATTGTAGTCTATATCTGCGAGCATTTTCTTCCATCCTTTACGACCAAATAATTCTATATACTCACAGTTGTGTTCTTTTCCAAATGCGTTTAAGAGTGCATCTGCTTCATCTCTCCATTCTTGGAACTCTTTGCCAGCTAATAAGATGACACAGAGTAAATTCTTTTGTGGGTACTTAGATATTTTAGTAATGAAAGCACCCTTCACTTCCTTGTCTATTTTTACCCAGAGTTGCATATCTTTCGATATACAAGCGTTCTTTATATCCCCTATACTATACTCCCCTAAACCATATTCAAGGGCTGTAATCAAGTATTCTTGGACTAGAGTCCACCAGACCTCTACATTCTCTCCCTTTATCCCTTCAATCAAAGTTTACTCCACGCTCCTGTACTTAAGTAAATATATAGCCCTTCTCCAGTACCACCAGGATTCCAATTCGTTCCATCTGCATACCTAACATCACCAGCTCTCGGCTTAGATGGTACTACATTTGATTCATCAAAGTGCCCATCAGCAAGGTTACTTATTATGGCAGATATTCTATCTAATTCTGTCTGTAGATAAGATGGTATGTCCTCTGCCTCGCTTGGCACAGGAGATTTGGAATATCTTATGCTCATACACCAGCACCTCTATTACCCATAGGATTCCAGTGTATCTCTAAATTATCCAAAGACCAAGTCTTATCATCCGTAGATTCTGCCCTGATCCCTATGTAATTACCTGTTGCTCTAACTGGTATTTCTGAATGTGTGCCAGGTGTGAAAGAGTATGGTCCTTTCCAGACAGTACCTTCGTGTGGCATCATCTCAGTTCCTACATAGAAATCTAAAGCACCAGTACCACTTACTCTAGGTACTATTTTACTTACAGATTTTGTAATACTAGTGCCTAAGTGCATATTGTCTTTTTCTATCCAAGCCCTAAAGCTAGTGCCTGCATTCTGATTTGTTCCTAATACATATATTTTAGTGGCACTTGGTGAGGCTAGTAGTAATGATGGTTTGAGAGGTGAATCCCAAGCATCATTATCTGTATCCCATTCACCAGTTTCAGTCCAGTCAGTAGTTGAATCATACTCAACAACACCCCAAGCAATATAACTTGTATAAGGTAAATCTCTCTTAGACCAGCTATTGTTTCTCCAGTTATATACAAAGGCTGTATCTGCAAATGCGTTAGTGGAATTTGTGTTTGATACAAAACAAACCCACATCTCATTCTTCTCTCTATCAGCAGCTACAAATGTTCTTGCCTTATAGTCTGGATGGATAGAGTTAAATAATTCATCCCTGATCTGAGTATCTACAATAGATTGTTTAGTCTGACCATCGTGTGTATAAACATCATCCTCTGATACTACAAAATGTTTGTTATCATAACTCTGAACACAGTGTCTTCCTATAATACCAACATCAGAGAATAGTTGTCTAAATCCAAATATAGATTGTCCGCCCTCGAATGTCATAGACCAAATAGAATCTTCTTTATAGATAATGTTAGAGTCACCTAATGACAAACAGTCAATAACAAAACCAGGAGACTGGGATAAGTCAACATATCCAGTATCTTTAGTAGCGTCTGCTGCATCCCAACTTGTAGGCACTGTACCACCCTCTGCTGGGTGTGACCAGCGTACTCTGAAAGGATAACGTGTAGCTGATTCAGTTGTATCTAATGCTACTAGAAATCTCTTGAATGGTCGCATTACTGCACAAGTAGTGCTACTCAGCCAGTTAGTTAAGTTAGCAAACTTTGCACCAGCTGCTGTACCCATAAACTGTGGTTCATCAACACCATTATTCAGTATAGCGATACCACCTAGAACACCACCATTCCAGCCACTGCTTGCGGTTGCACTGTAGTCACCACCCGTTGTTCTTGTAAGGTCAGTATGTGTGGTTGTTGTGCCAGATGTATGTACTCTATATACTTTAGCCAATCCAGGATAAATCCAAGAGTTAGTGCTGATAGTGTCAAATGGCATTAGCCAATAAGGTGCGACAGTAGGAGTACCAAATACTTGTAGGTGTCCTTTTACTTTTGCAGTCTTGTCATTATCAAATTCTATATTGTTTCCATCAGACCACTTGTCTTGAGCTGACTCATAAGAACTTATATCTCTGTTGATACCTTTAGGGTTTAATACTGTTACTTGTGCTGGCACTTATCTTCCTCCTGTCACACGTCTTCCAGTGACTCCATAATTTTTACTGCTTCCAGCTTTCATACGATTACCGCCTACATTTCCTCTGCCACCTCTACCGCCTCTGATTGCAGTTGACCTAGTAGGACTAAATTTTGTTACATTCCTTTGAGTAGGTGTTGGAGGTGGAGTCCAAGTTGTTGCAGCTGGTGGTTGAGTCACTGGTGTAGTAGGTTCAAAAATTGTAGGTCCTGTTGCTGGTTTCCAAGGGTCTGGTATAGCTTCAAAAGGAACTTTATTTTCTTGGAATTTCATCTTATAATGGTCTGGACTATTTTCATACACTTTAACAGGGTCTGCAATTTGAATTTGACCTTGCCTCCATCTTTCGTGAGGACTAAAAGCATCAATTTCTTTTTTCATAAGTGCAGGGTCTATTGTTAAATCTGGATTCCAGCCAGCATTTTTTTTGTCTACCCACCCAGAACCCTTAGTTCCAAAATCATATTTACCACCATCCCAAGTAATCTCACCAGTTATAGGGTCTGCTGACCAATCCATCTTACCTCCAGTAAGTCCTATAGCTTGTTGTGGACTAAATATCCCGTGTGTTGGATTTCTGAAAAAAGGATTTTTTGAAATATCTATATGTTCACCAGACTTATTCCATATTGTATCAAAACCTAAATCTTCATAACTAATACCACCAGAGTATGTCCCAGTTCTTTTTATGTCAGACATAATTTGTTTTCTAAGTTCTTCTTCCATAGCTGGTGTAATAAGATTAGGTGATATTCCTAAAGCACTTGCAGCAGTAGTAGTTGGTATAGTAAATAAATTAGCAAGAGATGATGCGATAGGAAGTGTACTTATCATATTATTTCATATCCAAGCCTTCAACAACCGCAAACCAAGTAGCTCCGTTGTCGATTGTTTCAAAAGTAAGAATGTCTACACCGCTTGTAGTTAGTGTAGGTGTCGTACCACCAGCAAACTTAACACTTGCGTGCCAAGGGTCTGCTACTGTACCACCATTCGTCAGTATAAACTTGAACTTACCATATATACCAGAGGTTGGTGCATTGCTTATTGTAAACGAACCGCCACTGGCTAGTACAGCAGTGACTACATTTCCTAGTGCAAAGTTAATTGCTGTTGCCGAACTTACTGTGCCCACAGCATTGACAATCTCTGTCTGTTCCTGTGTCTTTAATTTCTTGGTTATACCTACAGCATCAGCAGTGACAGTCTTAGAAGCCTCTACTGTTCCTAGTGTGGGTACATCATTATAGTTCAGTTCTGCTGTTGTTCCAGTATAGCCATCTATTAAATTTAATTCTGTGTGTGTTGCTGTCATAGCACCAGCTACATTTGGAAAGGTAGTCCTGATCGCAGACTTGACCAATCTTATGTGGTCATCACCTTGACTCCTAGCATCTGTGCCTGTAGGATTTGTTGCTACTAATCCATCTATATAAGTTGTTGATTCTAATGCCATATTATTTTCCTTTTGCTAATTGTGCCCCGAAATAAAATTCTATAATCATAGTTGCCCATTTGAATATTTCATCCATCTTGAGCAAGCCTTCTACAGTGGCATACTCCACTACATCCGGTGTCAGTTGAAATCCTAAGAAACTAAACCCCTTGATTACTGTTGGTATTACAGTTGGAACATCAAAGTATACTGGTGCTACTTGTGTGAATATAACCAGACCTAGGATGACAAATATAATTACTCTTCTATTCATAGCAGCCATAGGACTTTCCTTGTCTGCTCTATCCCTAGCTTGATTAATGGAATCATTCCTTACTTGGAGTGATTGTATCATCAGCTTCTGATTCTCTGATGCCGCTTGACTCTTTAAGGCAAACAACTTAGCAACAAATCCTAATATTATTGGTGCAATATTAGTGAGTAATGCCATCATATAGCTATTCTAAACGCCTCTATTATTCCAATCTGGGTAATAACATAGAAAGTAATAGCACCGTAGACACTCCATTTAATCTGTAGCATATTGGTATTGATTTTCTGAATGGCTTTATTAGTATCTTCAACACGACCAAACAATTTGCTTATTTGTGATTCGTGTCTGTCTACAGTCGTTTCCAATCTCGTTACTCTCTCTTCCATAATGTCCTTACTTGTTTAAGCCAACTGCACTACCTGTAAGTATTGCACCAAAGGCTAAGTGAAATAATCCTCCCCCCATAAGCGTGAAAGGACTGTGCTGTCCAGTTCTAACTTTCATCAGTTCGAGCTGGACTAATACTTCTTCTGTGCTATTTATTATTTCCATAAACTGACTTATATCTGGTCTATTTAGTCCATACCATATTGGTACAAACATAAAGTCATAAAAACAAATTAGCAGATAAACTATTAAAGCAGTCCACCGCCATCTTTGCGTACTCTTTTCTACCTCTGTCATACACAGGGAGGCTCACACATCAAGGCATCAACACCTATAGCCATCGCTGCTATGAAAACAATCACACCTAAAGCTATCAATACTATTACTGGTTTACTCATCCTAGTTTCTTCTCCGTAGATTTCTTTTTCTTCTTAGTTTTGCTTTCAGTTTGTTTCTTAATACTGTCCAGTTGTTTCTGAATCTTCTTATTCTGATTTACTAATGTATTATTAGACTTCTTTAGTTTCTCTGATAAATTTGTAAGTTTGTCAACTTGTATTGCTGTAATTGCAAGTGCTTCCATAACCTGTTGAAGATTCATTTCCATACGCACTTGATTTTCTATAACTGCTTTCTGATTGGACTGTTGGTATTCCTCATACATAGTGGAAACACGATGGTCAATTCCGCTTACATACCAGAGCATAGCTCCAGCTTGTATTGCTATTGCCATTACTATCGCCAGAGGTACTTTCATTCCATTCATACTGACTCCTAATAATTATAAGAGGATGAAGGCTGATTATTTCTTAGAGCATCAAATAAAGATTCGTGTTGTTCCATAATCTCTTCATCTACTTTCAGCATCTCATCCATCTGTTCACGAAGTTTATCTGTCGCTCTTTCCAGCTTATCAAGTTTATCAGTATGTACTGCTTGTGTCGTTGATAGGCTGAATGTTTGTGTCATAGTCCAACCACCTAAAGCTATAAGCAGTCCGAGAAGTAACATTACAATTTGGTCTTTCAATTTCTATACCATCTAAAATTCTGTTGTACTTTTAATGTAGGGTTGTCTATATTATTCAATTTTGAATTAGCACTTATAGATGTAGTGCTAGGAAACATAACACATCCTGCCATTATTAATGCTGTTGCTATTAGTATTATTTTCATTCTAATGCACCAGATTGGTCTACAGGTTCAACATAATCTGGATTATCTGTCCAAGTAGTTCCATCAAAGAAATATTTTTCTCCTACCCAATCTTCTGGTGGTGTAACACCTGTATGAATAGTAGAATTACTTGTATTCAAATCACAAATAATGATATTAGAACAAGTAGTTTTTTCTTCGGTTGCTGTTATTATCTCGTCATCAGCAAATATATAAGCAGATAGATTTGAATCGTTTAAAGTAATTGTTTTCATTATTATCCTTATAATTCAAATGATGCTATCTGTGAAGCAGTAATCTTTCCTTTAGAACCATCACCTGTATGTTTACCCCCCATCCAGAATCGACCCGGATTGTTAGGGTCGGGTCGTACATCATTCCAAATAATATCAGTACCTTCTGTTCCTCCTATTCCGTTTACATCCGAACCATAAGTTATAGTATCTGCATCTGTTATAGTTCCTACCTTTGCTCTGCGTGGTGATGCGGTATTAACATTCCAAGAAAAAAGGAATTTACCCGGAGTATTCTTATCACATTGTACTTGGTTATATAGCATCAAATGACTACCAAGGTCATCAAAGTCAGCAGCTTTAACTTCTGTTCCCCAAGTTATTGTTCCGCTAGAATTATTACCCACTCTGCAATACATATGACCATCAGATTTTTTATATGTAGATACAATCCTACCTGCCAAAGCACCATCACTTGCTCCCCAACAATACTCACCAGAAGATGAAGAACTAATAATATGTTCAGAACCTATAGTGGGAGTGTGTCCAGACATTGAAAAAGGAAATACACGGGGATATGTGCTATCTCCATTAAGCCATATATAACCTGTTTGAGCTGTAATATCCCAAGATATAATAGGTTGAGAGCAGTTTTGATTAATTACTGCATTATCCTCGAACTCCTCAGTTATTGTAGTACCAGATACTGACAATACTTTTATATCCGCATTACGATAGGTAGTAAAGTTATTGTAGTTCAAACCAATACAAACGAATTGTCCTGCTGTATTTGGATTAAACTTACCATTAGTATAATAAACAGTATCATTTGTACCAACTGTACTAATATTCACAATAGAACCAAGAGTAATTGTAGTACCACTAAGTGTGCCTGCTACTGCTCCGTGATATGGAGTATTACTAGAACGGAAACCCCCATATACCATAAAACTATGTTGTGTTGAAGGGTCAAACTCTACAAAACCACCATCAGCATATTCAGTAGTAACATCAACTACAGTTCCCCAAGTTATATCACTACCAGCATAATCTATAGTTCCACATACAGCTTGTAAATCTGAACCATAAGTACCATCATCTCTAAAAACCATTAATATTCTGGTACTATCAAAAGGGTCTATAGCAATATGACCCATTGGTACATTTGATGTACCTGTAGCATCTATTTCGTGATAGAAATCAGTTAAATCTTCTGCTATCGGTACTTGATTTTTACCACCACCAAATCCTAATACTGTATATCCAAATGGACTCATACAATCTCCTTACGCATCATTGTTGGCATCGGTAGTAAAGAATAACTTAATACCGATTAATCGTGCATCCTCTGCCATATCATCATTGCCATCCGACACATCTCTGAAAATTCTAAAGTAACATATATCATCATCAGCAGGTGTACCAGCAATAGTAACTGCTCCACTTTCTGCTGTAACCAACAAATCTTCGGCTGCACTAACATTGTCATCCGTAACCACTACTGCTGTTCCATAAGCAACATCAATCGTGCCATCATTAGAACAAGCTACTCCCTGCAATCCCCAAGCAACTCCATCAGTATCAGTTGCAGTTGATGTCCAGAACGCTTGGAAGGTAACTGTTCCCAGATTCCACGATTTTGGAAATCCTACAGAGAACTGTGCGTGTTCATCAGAACCGTCATCAAAGTCCAAGACATCCATATCTGGTCTGCCAGCAGTCGTTTCTACCTGTGTTCTTGCAGCACAACCATTTGATGCTGTAGGTGTAATTGCAGCAGCTGGAATCCATATAGTCTGTTTACCAGCAATTCCTGTCAGACTAGCACCACTACCAGCAAAGGTAGTTGCAGTAAATAACCCTGCTTGGTCTAAGGTAGCTACATTCGAGCCATTACTTTGGAAGATAATATCGTTGCCAGAGCCATCTGCGTTTAAGGTTAAGTTCTCAGCACTTGATTTTAATGTACTCACTTCGGATGCCTCCCTTTAATTTCGTTTATCTTATCAACCCAAGTTGTCGTGCCATCTCTGTCATCATCGAACTGCATCTCGAATTGATTTAGTTGGTCGTATTCTGCTTTTCGGTTTCTTGCGTAGGCTTGGGAGTCATATTCTGCTTGAAGTCTAGCTACTTCTGTTGTGATTGCTGATTCATCTAAGACTACTACATCACCATTACTATCTCTAGCATCTATATCAGCATTAATAGTTGTAACAGTTGGATGTGTATTTCTAATCGCTGTATCTCTCATCTTATGCTCCTATTTCCATTACTGTTATTGATGATGCATATCTTCCGTGATATGCAAAATCACCATCATTACCACTTCTATTAATATAATGTGTAGCCGCACCTTCACCAAATAACTGAACTTTGTAGGTTGTAGCTGAAGTTGTAGAAGGTGAATCTAAATATTCATAAGAAATCCAATTCATTTCAACTGTATCCCTATTACAATGTAAACCACTTGCTGACTTTCTGTTTGTGCCTACTTGAGTACCTCCTCCTATAGCTGTTGAGTCTCTAAGACAACGAACCAAACTCGTATGACCACCAGTAGTGCTTCCACTTAAATTAGTAATAAAAGAAACTAAGATTTTGCTTGATGTAGAACTTGGTGTAATATCTACAGTTAAACCAGTAATATCTACCCAATCAACAGTAGTGGAACTGAAAGTATCTACTTTAACTCCTTGAACTACCTGTAATACCTTTCCAGCTGATAAAGTTGCCATAGTCGGAACAGCATCAGCTCCAGCCGAAGTTAATACTTGACCACTAGAACCAGTTGCGACAACTGCTGGATTGCCACTTGTATCATAGGTAATAATATTACCATCTGTACCACCAGCCATCTGTGCTAGTCCAACTGCATTATCTGCTAGAGTACCAGCATCTACTATATCGTCTGGCAATCCACCGACTGATATGCCAGTTACTGTTCCACTTCCGTTAATTACTATTGCCATTATTCTATCTCCGTCCAGTTAGTTATTGATTCATCCCAAGTATATTTTTTACCATCATCTGTTATTTCTACTGGTGCATCCCATCCACAAGTATCTTCATTAAGAGTCCAACTTGGGTATGGTTGTGGTGAAATAAAAGCATCTCTTGTTGAATCGTATGTCCATCCTATACCTGCAAAATTCTTTCTTAAAGGTGTGCCACCATCTTCTGTATTTGAGTTAGGAGCACAATGTTTACCAGCCTTAGTATTATATGAAGTTTGAATCCAAGTTCCTTCTTTTGTATCAATATACTCTTGTTCCGCTACAATAACTTCTGTAACAATATCATCTTCAATTTTTGCGTAATGTGCCATATTAATTCCTATTGAAACTTGTATCTTATAATAACAACGCCAGAGCCACCTGCTCCACCATAAGGTCCGCTTGAGACTTGGTTATAACAACCACCTCCGCCACCTCCACCAGTATTGGCTGTGCCTGCTACTGCAGCTACACCATTTGTATAACCACCAGAACCGTGTCCACCACCAGCAAGGTCGCTACCACCAGAACCAGAAACATCATCGCCTCCCCAGCCACCATAGCCTATTTCACCACCACCAGAGAAACCAGCAGAGCCTCCTCCGCCTCCAGCTCTTAATACTGATGAGCCAGTTATAGAAGAAGCTAATCCTTTACCTCCATTACAGCCTGGATAACCACCACTTCTTTCACCATTACTTCCTGCACCGCCGCCACCACCGCCGCCCATTCCGTTGATTCTATTAGTTCCACCGATATGACCTTGACCAGATACAGCAGTACCACCTATAGTTACATTTGGAGAACCAGTTCTATTACCTGCACCACCACCAGAACCACCATCACCGGGCTCTTGATTATCGTATGAACCATAGCCACCACCAGTAGATGTAATCGTACTAAATACAGAATTTGAACCATTAGTACCATTGCCTTGACTACTTGTTTCAGCAGTTCCACCAGCTCCTACTGTTACAGTAATCCCTGTAGCAGCAACTGCAAAATCTGTTGCTGTTCTATAACCTCCAGCACCACCGGCACCACCTTCTGTATAACTAGCACCACCACCGCCGCCAGCAATAACTAAATATTCAACTTCACCGGCTCTACTTGGTGTGAATGTACCACTAGAAGCAAATGTATGAACTTTATAATCTCCATCTGTAGTTATCGTTCCGCCTGTAGCAGTCATATATGGTTTTACATCACCGCTTAATCCACCAGAATTAGTCCAAACATTAGCACCAGCACTCGCATCTGTACAAACATAGGAATCTCCTGTTGTCTTGTTATACCAAATATGTCCTGTTGCAGATGGGTTGGTTGATACAGTAGGGTCAGAAGCAGATACTGTAGTATCAGTTAAAGTAGCAAGTGTTGCTGAAATTCCAGTTAAACTTGAACCATCACCATCACTATTAAGTAGTGTACCTGTAGCATCTGGAAGTGTAATCGTTCTATTTGTACTCGTATTAGGAGCTGTAACTGTTAGCGTTCCAGTTCCCGAAGCGTGTCCTGTAATTTTTACCTTTGCCATAAATACATCCTATTATGAAATATTGCCACTTAATCCGCCAACATTTGTCCAGACATTAGTACCAGAACTATTGCTTGTGCAGATATATTGTTCACCTGTAGTTTTATTAATCCAAAAATGTCCTGTCGCTGAAGGATTGGTTGATACTGTTGGGTCTGAAGCTGATACTGTAGCATCTGATAAAGAAGCCAGAGTTGTCGGACCTGCTCCAGTTAAACTAGAACCATCTCCATCGGCTGTTAATAAAGTACCTGTTGCATCTGGCAAAGTAATTGTCCTATCCGTACTCGTATTAGGTGAAGCTATAGTCAGTATTCCTGTAGCTGTAGCGTGTCCTTGTACTTTTACTTTAGACATCTATACTATTACCCAAGTGCTACCAGTCGGCACTGTAACACTGTAGCCTGTGTCTATTGTTATTGGTCCAGCACTTAAAGCATTTGAACCACTCGCAATAGAGTAGTTTGCATCAATCGTGTGTTCGTGCTCATATAAGCCCTTGGTTGTTGTGTTGGCATCTGTATCTAATGTTGCCCAACTTGCACTTGAAGCATCTGTCGTTAAATATTTGCCAGCGTGTCCAGTCTGTGAAGGTAGTGCATCTACTGTAGACCAAGAATTGTCACCTCTAAGGTAAGTAGAACTTGATGCTGTACCTGTCGCACTAAGCATAGGAATATCTACTGCATCAACTGCAATAGTCAGAGCTGTACTACCAGTCACATCCCCAGTATGTGTAGCGTTTGTTACCTTCGCATCCAACTGGGTCTGTATAGCAGAGGTTACACCATCAACATAATTAAGCTCTGTAGGTGTGGCGTTTACAGCAGCATCTATATTCGGGAATGTAGTTTTCAGTACATTCTTGATACCTCTGATGTGGTCATCGCCCTCAGAGACATTATCGCCAGCTGCTGGGTTCGATGAGTTTAGGTCATCAAGGTATTTAGTACCTGTTAAGTCCTCTAAAGCCATTCTCTACTCCTTTATGCTGAAGCAGCTGTTACTGTTACAGTTACCTGTAGTGTATCACCATCAATTACTGCACGTGAGGAACTGAAGTCTACTACACCATAAAGTGTACCGCCAGTTCCTGTTGCCGCTGTGTTTAAGAAAGCACCAGCTACTGTCGCTGTTGCGTTTATTGTAAAGTCTACGCTTGAACCGTTAGTCATACTGCCGGATGAAGCTGCTCCTTCTGTCCACTCTTTTCTGTTGCCAGCGTAGCCAGTCAGTTCTGCCCAACTGGAATGAGATGCCATAGTGTCCGCAGCTACTGGAGTACCAGCACCTTTAAGACCTATATACCAAGCTGTGACTTGTGTTGTTGCGTGAAATTGTACATCAAGAATATGGTTCAGTCCTGCTGTTACAATTATATTCTTGTTATCCTCTTCCCATTTGATGTTGCCATCTTTATCGAGACAAGTAACTTTCCAAAAGTTAGCCAGCCCGATGTCTACATTACCTAATGCCATTATTTACTCCTATTGTTAATTATCTGGGTCACTTATTTTTGTCCAAAGTGTGTCCTCGTCTTCCTCTACATCATTCCATAAGAAACTGTTTACACTTGAAGTAGAGCTATTCATACTTAGTGTAGCACTCTCTGGAAAGTTCACGTTGTTCTTTATATCGCCTGTCAATCCTGTTATTGTTGCAGTGACTGGCATAGCTAAAAGTCCTGTGCCTGTCATTCCAGAACTCATCCCCATAGATAAAGACCTTGGGAATATTGTATCTTCTTCATTCAACTCAGAAAATATAATCTGAGTCATCGAAGCTGTTACTGGAAACATAGCTGTCTGCGTTGATGCTAGTGTGCTATTACCACCAAGCGTTGCAGTTGCTGCATATGTACTGTTATCCCATATATAGGAATTGCCAGACCATACTGATGAATCTGCCGACCAAGTGCTTATAGCCATTAGCCTTCAACTCCAGAGTAGATATTTCGTACTCTCATCGCTGAACCGGAATGTCTATCCCTAGCATCTGCATCTTGTATTTTCTTTACTGCACCTTCATAGGCACTCAACCATAACCTGATCCTCTCATCATTCTTGATAAAAGGTTCTGCCTCCAATAGTGCACCATATAATAATATGTCTGGTGCGTTTGTTGTAAGCCAATTTGTTGTTACAGTACCAGAAGTACCATCACCTAATGGTGTAAATTTCTCATAGAAAGCCATCTCAACTGTGTAATCAGAATCTGGTATAGGTGCTAGTTGTATCTCGTCACCTATTAATGTATAAGCTCTTGGCTTACCAGTTGTATCACTTCCATATAACCTATCCAACATCTCTGGTGTTATATATTCGAGAGGTGTAATAGGGTTTGTATTCATTTGCATATTACGCATTTGTAAATAACCACCAGGAAGATTGAAATATCTTTGACCAGATGTGGTTTCCATCGAACTTCTTACTTCCATAGGGCGTATGCGTAAATCCCTATTGAGTCTAGCCTCTGCTAGAGTTATGAAGTCTGGTATTCTAGCAGTAAGGTCACTTCTATCTAACCAGTCCGCTACTGCATCTTTTAATTCTGTGAATGTGCCTAGTGCCATTATACTTTTCCTTTAGTAGTACGCCAAGCAGCATTGTCTGGATGATTCAGCCACTCTCTCATTCTTTCTTGGTTTCCCCAGACTTTCTCTCTCATCATCTTCTCTACTACAATAAGAGGTATTCTAGCAACACGATGCGAGAACTGGGAGTCCCCTTTATATTTGTTTTTTCCAGCAGTGAACTTGTCAGTGCTATTCATATCGTAGAGGTCTTTGACTATCTTATCCTCTTGTCCACTGACTAGAGTTAAAGAGCCATCTACATTTTCAACTAATTTAGATTTTACTGTCATAAGTAAACCACCCCAGTTTCCTAGGGTGGGTTATTAGGTTAGCTGTTAACCAGTAGTGTAACGTATCTTACCGTTGGCTTTTTCATTACCACAACGTAGACCGTACTCAACTAGAAGCATCTTCTTCTCAGAGTCGCCTTCTTTTGCGATGTCCACAGTCTGGAAATCACGTAAGTAGTCAACTGACCACATATCGTGGTCCAAGAAGTATACTACGTCCTGATCACAGAAACGGTCTAGCGTGATGTTGAATGTACCAAAATCTGATACATAAACTTCAACTGCATTGTAGACTGTCTTGTTGTCATCGACTACTGAGCGAGTCTCGTCAGCACGACCAGACATAGCTGTGATTAACTTTTTGTTGGTAGCACCTAAAAGGATTGTAGATGGTTCACCACCTTGAGTCCAAGTAGATTCTGCAACAGCAGTTACATCAGCTTCAACTATCGCAGCGTGTGAACCAGAAGCACCTGCATCAGTCACATTTGTTGTGATGAAGTTTGCAGCTCCTCTTGTTTCACGTGCTGTAGATGCGTCACCTGTAGCAGCAGCGTTGTCAGCTAGGAGAGAGCCTTCCATATCACGCTTAAGCTCCTTAGAAGCCTTTGCGAGTTGGTGAGCCATCTCTGATTTTTTACCAGCGTTGTTTACTGTCTCGTGAGTTCCAGTAACCTCAACAACTTTCTTAGAAATTTGTGTTTGGTTAGTTAGACGAGTAGTAGCGGTAGTTGCAGCCGTGCCAGCAGCAGCTCCCTCAACGTGATAGTTATTAATTACAGCTGCAGCGAGTGCATCTGTTTGCCACTCAAATAGAGTGTTAGATACTGAACCCTTGCCAGCAATGCTGGATAGGAACGGAGTATCTGTTGGTGAAATATCATATATTACATCAGACAAATCCTCTCGAATCGCTGTTGCATCATATGTTTTAAATTGCGTTGGCATTATTTATTCTCCGTCAAAGCATATCATAAAATAAGGAGGCGGCATCATCTTGCTTACCAGACTTCCTTAACCGAGCACGCTTTTTCTTTAGTTCTTCAGTGGCTGCATCTTCTTTTGAGTTTCCTCTTCCAGCTTTTTGTACTTTAGGAACTTTCTTAACTGCTTTCTTCTTTGGAGCAACCTTCTTTGTTAGCTTATCAAACTCCATAGCTTTCTTAATAATCAAGACACTACGGTGGTCTGCTAACTGGTTAATCTCTTCTGGTCGAAAGCCTACTGAAGTAGCGTAATTTAATACGTCCTTCTTTATAGTAGATTCTCTATCGTTCCACTCAGGTAAAGCATCAACTAATCTAGAGTATTCTTGTTGAACAAAACTTGCTCTAGCTTTATTTTGAGCATCAGCTTGTTCTTGTTGTACTAGAACTTGCTGTTGTGCTACGTTGTTAACTCTTTCCTGTGCATCTCTGTACTCATCCTTCTTGAGCATATAAGCATATGGGTCTTCTTCTTTCAAAGTTGTCCAATCAGTATTCTCAAATTCACTCAGCTTAGCCGATTGTTGCTCTTGCAACATCTGTAAACCATTTGCGTACATTTGCCTCTCTTGCTCTAGTCGCTGACGCTCGGATTGAATTTGTTCAGTGCCCTTGCGTTGCTCTGCTAATGCTTGAGACTTACGAGTATAGTCAGCCTGCCTTTGGTATCCATTCTTGAGTTCATCTATACCAACTTCATAGTCTTGTCCATCCACCTTTACAGTGTATTTTAAGTCTTCTTCCGCTACTACTTCAAACTCTTCTTCTTCTACCTCTTCTTCGGTTTCTTCCTCAGCTTGTCCTTCCTCTTCCGATTCTGGGGCTTCTTCTTCTACCTCTTCAGCTTCCTGTGTTTCCTCTACTACTTCCTCGTCTGACGTAGCTTTGGTTTCCTCGCTTGCGGTTTGCTCTTGTGAGTCCCACATACTTAGGATTTTATTACTTGCTTCAGCAGTTGTACCTGCTGATGCTCTATTATCTACAACTTCTTGGGTGTTCTCTTCAGAATCCATTGGTCACTCCTCTCGCTTAGTTAAAAAAATCTTGCTCCCTTTCAGCAAGTGTGCCTGTTTCAAGTACCGACTTAATATGTTGATGTACTAAGTCCAGTGCCTTTATTGTTATATACAATCTGTCTCTTTCCACTTCCTCGGCTACTCTGGTATTTAAGAGATGTTCTATTAACGCTTCTCTTACTGTGGACAGAGCCTCTACATATAGAGGATGTTCTAAAATCTGTTTAGCCTGATCCGCCCTGGCTATCTCTTCTCCCTTCTTCTTTCCCATACTAGTTTCCTATCTTAACAGCCCTTTCCTGTTCTCTTTCTAATACAAGTTCTTGTTGTTTAAGTGCAAGTTCTGCTTTCTTAATCTCAAGTTCTTGTGCCTTAATCTGCATATCAACAGATGCCTCTTGTTTCTTAAGTTCTAAATCTTGTTGAGCTATCTGAGCTTCAAGTTGCATCTCTTGTTGTTTAATTGCAGACTCTTGTTGTATCTTCTGCATCTTAACTTCAATCTCTTTAGCTTTAAGCTGAGCTTCCATCTGCTTAGCTTGTTCTTCTGGAGAAGGTCCTTGATTTTGAGGAACGTCCTGATCGCCTGGGTCTGTAATGAAGTCATCTACATTCTTCATACCCATCGCTTTTATTTGCTCAGCTACCAAGTTATATACATTCTTAGGCTTGAGTAACATACCTGCTGCTGGGTGCTGTGCAATCATCTGTATTGTTTGTGCCAATCTTCCCAAGTGCATAAGATTCATATCTTTATTACCAAAACCTAAACCAACCTGTGCAGTACAATCAACTTTATCTTTCCACTCGTGTGGATATAAAGTAGTCCAAGTGTTGTTCAGTCTGACAATTTTGTCAGGCTTTTCAAACTTCTGTACCAATTGATATACAGATTGTGCCAGGTCCTTCATACCTGTTTCAGCGAATACTCTTGCTATTAATTCTATCTTCTGCTGTGCTGCGGTCATAACTTGACCTATACCTGTAGCAGTTTGATGTGACTTCAAGCCACCTTCAGATAGACCCATTGAGTTCTTGCTAACACCAGTTCGTTCTTCTCTAATACTATCTAGGTAGCCTAGCATATTAAAAGAGTTCTGGTCTAGTTGTGGTGTTCCTAGAGGATTAACCGCACCTGGGGTACGTACTCTTACAATACCCCCTGGTCTAGAAGTCATTAGGTCATCTAAATTTACTTGTCCTTCGACTACTTCATAACGCCCATTGTTTGTTAGATACATATTATCTAATAAGTTACGCATTAAGGTAGTCTTAATTAGTTGAAGGTCAGAGATTAAGTCATAAATACTCAGACCATAGAACTTATGAGGCATTGGGATAGGTGTAAGGGAGGAGAAGGGAACACTATCCACAGCCTCATTGTCTAACAGTTCGTCTCCAACCTTCGTTATTTTTCTTAATTCGGCTATACCATCGTTGTCATAATCTACTCTTGTATAACATTCAACAACCCATAAACCGTCATCTATATCACCTTCTGGTGCATTGTCTTGTTCGTGTGAGAACCTAGCAAGTCTTTCAGACTTATAATCTGCTTCATCATTATTAAAAGCATTCTCTATCTTACTCTTAGGATAGCCTTGCTCTATTAATTCTGACTTAGTTCTCTTTACTCTATGAGCAACAAATCTTGCATCTTGTATTGTCTTAGCATATTTGTTAATCAAAAATTCTTCTGGAGGTACAGCTTCTATTCTAACCTGTCCTTCCTCGTATGTTCTATTTACTACAACATCGTGTGTTATTGGTTCTTTCGGTTCTAAAGAAAGAAGGTCTTCTTCCTGATCACCACCATTTTCAGTGTGTTGTTTTACTTCTACATTATCTTCCATCAAAAGAGCTGTGAACTCTTCTTCTGTTAAGTTCTTATACTCTTCTCTTAATGTCTCACTTTCATCTGACCAGTAATGCTTTATTATACCGTTCTTCTGTAGTAAAGCATCCTTGAACCATTGATATATGATGGAAAACCCTGGGTTCTGACGCATAATAACATAGTTAGTATAGTCAGTAGACTGCTTTGCCATCTCAACATCTTCTGGTCCTTGAGGCTCAAACTGTACAACCTTATCGCCAGAAGTAAATATCTTCATAAGGCTAGGCATAATCCATTCGATTACATCTGCTACATCTCTTGTGACAATTTGAGAACGACCCTCTTGCTCATTACCATACTTCTTACCATAATAGCGGTCTAATGCGTCTGAGCGTTGTGCTGTGAGTTTGCCATCTTTATACCCTAGTGCGGAACTTATTTCCTGCTCTAAGTGAGCAGACAGCTCCCTCTTTGTCATTTTAGCCATAAATTATTTACCTTTATTAATAGGGTACTTCGTTTCTTTAGGTGGTGGTGGACTCTTGCTTACAATCTTCATTATCTCTTTGATGTCTTCAATGTTTTCCGCCATCTCTATTATCTTATTTTCTAACCATTTCGGATTCATATCTTCTCCTATACTATCCAACTTAAATCAGTCTTAGGGAGTTCCTTTCCCCAGACACTATCATTACCAGTAAATACTACATCAGTTATAGCTAAGTACCTAAAGGCATCGCTGGCGTGAGAGGTCCAATCGTGGACTGGCTTCTGCGACCAGATTTTCTTCTTGTCATCATAACTACTTCTATATTGTAGTAATGCTTCCAATCCTTTCTTAGTGTTATCTGCATCAAACCAACACTTGTTTAAATAAGTTCTAGTGGTATCTATACCATCCATTACTTTTAATTTTGGTGCGACTTGGAAATCTATTCCTAAGTCATAAGCCAGGTCCCTTCTCGATTTACCAGTAGAAAACTCTCTAACTACTATATCGTGTGGTGCAATATGAGCACCATACTGATAACCTTTCTTATTTAGTACATCTATATAGAAGGGTAAACCTTCATTTGAACTTTCAAAATAATCTATAAGATGTACTGCTTTTCCTACAAATTGTGCAAACCAAATTGAAGTTGCGTCTGAGACACCAAGGTCCCAGCACGTTACTACCTGCTTAGCCGGGTCATAAGGGACTTTCCCCACTCGGTCTTCATCATAGCAAGTTTCAATCTCTTTAGCATAATACGCACCTCTAAGTGCAGCAGACCAAGAACACTCGTATTCTTGTTCAAATTCAGTTTCTGCCATATCTTGTTTCGCAAGTTCCAATTCCTCATCATCTAATATCCCCGTTTCACTAGCCTTATATAAGAACCTAGCCCAACCTTTCTTATCTGGTGCGGTATGGTATAGGTCATAAAAATCATTCTTTCCCTTTGGTGTGCCAATAAATATGGCATATCCCTTCCTGTCAGATAGAGCGGGCCTTATTACTTCAGAGAACATCTTTGGGTTCATCTGAGCAAATTCATCGAGCACAACTCCGTCTAAATAAATTCCTCTGAGAGTATCATAATTATCTGCACCATATAATTGTATCCTTGCTCCCATAAAGTCGGCTCTCAATTCCGCTTCATTGAATTTCACTTCCGGAAATACAGCACATAGTCTCTTCAATTCATCCCAAGCAACTGTCTTAGCTTGCTTGAATAGTGGTGCTAAGTAGGCATACCTTGGTGCAGGCTTACCTCTTATAACATCCTCTACAGCACTCTTAATCAGCTGGTTAATAGCAAATACTGTTTTACCAAACCTACGATGACAAACAACAACATTAAATCTGTCCAAGTTATTATGTATTTCATTCTGTAATTCCCTAGGTGTGTACGGAATTACTATTTCTTTGCGTTTCTCTAGTTGTTCCATCCTTATTCAAGTGTCCCTTCTTAACTAATATTAACTTACTAAGGTTCTCGGCTACTTTATCGGATAACTTGTCTTCCTCTATTAACTTATTTTTCAAACGTGAGTGAATCCTAGAAAGCATTAGTGAACCTTATCGTCTTTATCCCTTAAAATCTGATTGGCATCTGCAATATCTGCCTCTTTATCCGACCATTTAATATCAAAAGTCCTGTCTTCCACAACAACAGTATGTTTCGGGGACCAGCCTGCCTGTGTCTTCAGCCAAAACGTAGTCATACTAGGTGATTCACCTGACACAGCCATTTCATACGCTACGCCAGCAACTCTCGCAGTTCTTTTTTCTCTACCTACTAATAAATTATGTGAAAAATATTTAGTTAATGTAGCATTAGAAATACCCATTACTTTGGAGATAGTATGTTGGTCTAATCCAATAGTAACCATCTCTTCTACCTTAGAATAATCGTCGTCAGTAGGCTTATACGTCTGTCCTCTCTTGATTCTGGACTTTTTGCCACCAGCTTTCTTAGATTCCTGGGATAAGCCACCAGTAGGTCTTCCTTGCTTGCGTTCAATCTTGATTACAGCATCTGCTGGTACTATTCCCTTAGCAGAAGCCACTGCATATCTTAGTTCTTCTTCTAATTCTTGTTCTATCTCTTTGATTTCTTTCTCAGAGTCAATTGAGATTTCGCCTTTGTTTGCCATACTAGTATTATACCCTAAAAATATTGTTATAGTTGATTCCTAGTATATTCTAAAAGGTTTTTTATAGAATAATAAATAAAGTTTTATTCTTTAGAGCCTATCTAGGAATAGTAGAGTGTTACTCAGAAAAGATATACAATATTATACCCTGTAAACAAAGGTTGCGTCAAACTATTTCGTTGTTTTTACCTAAAATATATTATTATGCCGAAATTACTGGGTATTACCTTGAAAAATAATAATTTTATACACGGGTTGGTTTCCCCGATTGTTGCAAATTTGCGAAGGGGTATCCCGCCCTCGCTCAAACGCGGAAAAAACCCCGTCGCGAAAGCAATCCGCGATCAAAATATATCCGCCTTCGACGGTCGTCGACGGTCGCGGAATCAAAACTCGTATTGGATACGAAAAATTCCTATCGCGTGATATTCCAAGATTTATATATCAAAATACTAATACACCAAGCAAGCAAAGTTTTATTATTTCACTATTGAGCCTAGACGAGATTGCTGTATAATTCTTTTAACGGTCGCACTTTCGCGGTCGTCTAAATAAGGAAAATATGAACAAAAAAACCCCCCAAAAATCCCGCTCTAAGACGAGCAAGAAAAACACTACAAGCCAATTGGTCGACCAAGCAATAGACGAAAGTTTAATACTTGCGGACGAGTTAACCGCCAAAGCGAAAGCCGAAGCGGTCGAAAGTCTAGCCGAAGCGAAAGCCGAAGCGGAAGCCGAAGCGGTCAATTTAATTGCTTCTGATATGGTCGAGCAAGTAAAGGGTTCAATGGCGGACTTGAACAAGCGTCCAGAAATTGACGTTATAGTCGAGCAAGCCAGAAACCCGCTTCAACATATGGACGAGGATATACATCTCGAAAATATGAGCCAAGACGTCCAAGACTTGGACAAGCAATTGGGTGAAGGTATCAAGGCTAGCGGGCTAGGTTACGACTTAGTCGTCCAAATACTAGCACTTAACGAGGGACGAGTTAGCCAAAGCGGAAAAACTTCACTTTTGCAATATGTCACTCGTAACAAGCAACGAAGTGAAGGCTTAGAAAATGAGTTTTTTCACAAAAATGCTAGCCTTCGAGGAATGATTAAAAGAGCCTTTGATAGTGTTATCAATGACTCGCTTAATGCACTTGAAGAGAGCGACCGTCTAAGGCTTAACGGCGTCGGAACAATCACAACGGGAAAAAATGCTTTACCCCGTTTTGACGAAACCGTCGAAGTTATCGAAACCGAAGCGGAAGCACTTCAACGTGAAGCCGACGAGCAACACGCCAAGACTCAAGTCGACGCCAAGATTGAGTTAGACCATATAAACTGGTTCTACTCGCTTGACGACGAAAAAGTCGAGGAATTGACCGCTAACCGCCTTCAACATATTGAAGATGTGAACAACAAAACAGCGGAAAAGGAAGCACTCGCGAATATAGACACGTCCGAGATTGTTATCCCCGTTGGCGGTTTAATTGCTGAAGTACAACATTCAGTAGAAGCGACCGTTTAACCGCTTCACAACATAGCCCCGCGAAAGCGGGGTTTTTTTTCGTCTATTGAAAAGTACACAAAAAGCTGCAGAAAATCCCAATTTTGACGAGCAACACATAGCCTAATTTCGACGTTCTTACATCAAGCAAGGCTAACCCCTTACCCAAAAATTACACTATCCTATATTATCCAATAGCACCAATTGACGCTTAGACGAGCAACACATAGGCAAATTTGGACTTTTATCCAAAAGCCTTATGTTGGTATCACTATTGACTTATAGCCCCTTATATGAGATAATATCTTTATCAATCGAGTTATGCCGTCTATATTTTATGGATAATGGAATTTCTCGTATTGGATACGAAAATATTTTTAACTATGAAGCGAGGAATAAAAAATATGTCTAAATACAAAAATCTGCAAACATTCTTTCAAGGATTGAATGGAAAATTTGTTGGTGTTCGTTTTATAAAAGCGGACGGTTCAATTAGAAGGATGAATTGCAGAAAAGGTGTTGCAAAATACTTAAAAGGCGGTAAGTCTTGGCATCAAAGAGCGGAAAATAAGCAATATATATCCGTTTTTGATGTAAAAGCGATGGATTATCGGTTAATTAATGTTAATACGATAATTTCTATTCGTTCACAAGGATTAATTCATTTTCTTAACTTAGGTGAGGATAAAAACGAAACATTCACCTTTACTCAAAGGGAGTTGAAGATATGATTGACACTTTAATAATTCATTTTGTCGTTTTTGTTTGTTCTGTTATTGGATTAGGTTGTGTTCTAGTGCCATTCTTTATGGTAGCCAACGATAGGATTAACAAAAAGTACCAAGATACAAGGAAACACGTCAACGAGTTGTAAAAAATATGGGATATTGCTATTAACACTAGTGGGCGATATTCCATACTCTTTATAACTAGGAAAGTGAGGTAAAAAGTGATAAAAGTAGAAGATTTAGTAAAAGGTGAGTGGTATCACATAGATAATGGATTAAAAGTCCAAGCACAATTGCTAGAATCACCAAAGCAAGGTAGGGGATACAAGAAAACTGTGCTGATGAAAGTGATGGGCAGCCAAGCGGGATTTTTTGATGAAATGGGTAGTGTTTATGTTTCAGACATAATCAGACCGTTAGGTGGACCAATACCACCATCAACTTTTGGTTTTTAAGTTGTAAGAACAATGCCTGATCTTAGGATTGGGCATTTTTGTTATAACTATGGAAGGATAATTATGAATATAGAAAACAATTTGCTTGTGCCATTCAAAACACTGAAGGCAGCCAGAGAGTATGTTGAGGGATTTTCAGACCCAAAGAAGATGCCTGGCTGGAGTTATGGATTGCCTACGGATATGTGCAAAACTGGGATGATACTTAAAAAGATACCTACATCTGTATGTTCTGATTGTTATGCGGATAAGGGATTTTATACAGTCTACCCAGCAGTAAAAGCTGCACAGTATAGGCGTTTGAATAGTATTGATAAGCCACGATGGGTTGAAGCGATGATATATGTTATGACTCACGCCAAAGCAATACTCAAGGATAATGTCTTTAGATGGCACGATAGTGGTGATATACAAGGTGTTGAGCATCTGGATAAGATTGTGCAGATAGCACAAGCAACTCCCGATGTAAAATACTGGCTACCCACTAAGGAAAGTGCTTGGATACAAAATTACAATAAGCCTATCCCGAAAAATCTGGTGATCAGGCTGAGTGGTAGTTTTGTGGATGGCAAAGCCCCTAAGTATGCAAACACCAGCACTGTTGTTAGTGATGAGGATGATGCAACTTGTAATTCTTACCTTACGGATAAGAATGGTGAGGTTCACACACAAAAACAATATAATGGATACACTAAAAAGCAGAAGCAAGAGTTTGACTTCGGTCACTGTGGTGAGTGTAGACAATGTTGGGATAGTAGTGTAAAAAATGTAAGTTATCATAAACATTAAGGAGTAAATTATGATTAAAAGTGCAGAATTGGACAGACTTGTTGATGAGTTTAAACAATTGCAAAAGGATATGAAATATCTAGGAGTGGATATAGATTGCAATCTCACCAGTAGAATGGAATTAGAGAAATCAATCGCATTCAACAATAGACTTATGGATGAGTTCCCATATGCTAGGGATTTATTAGCAGATAGATAAGGAGTAAATTATGATTAGTTTTAATATGATTGCGTTGAGAGAAGAGATTGATGAACGCATAGAAGCAGCTATGGATATAGCCAATGAATGTCCTGATATTCTTGATGAAAAAACTGGTCGGCTCAAGTGTCCGATGAATTTTCATACCCCAAGAGGTAATCTTCTTGGGATAATTCAAAGGCAGCAAGAACAGATTGATGAGTTAAGGATCAGGCACGAATTGTTGTGGAAACGATTTGAAATTTTAAAAGAGGAGTGCGATAAGAAATTATGAGTAATTATTATTCTACGCCTAAGAGGGCGATTGAAACATTAAAAGGATACAAGCAAGATGAACCCATCATTTGGGATGCGGTTTATTTTGGTGATTTTGCAGACGATGAACTGACTAAGGATGATTGGCTACAAGTCTGCAGCCGAATCAACAACACTTGTGATATGTTGTTGGATGACCAACTCATTAGAGATATTATAGATGAGGTTATTGATAAACGAAAAGGATAAGGATAAGAAATTATGAGTATTGATTATAATGATATATGGGAATTAGGTGCAACGAGTGATTGCTGTAATGCTGGTGTTTACTTGAATGGGATATGTGCAGAATGCAAAGACCACTGCACACCAGTGTATGAGGAAGAAAAAGTAAGTATAATGGATGTGTATCGAGATGTTGGTATGACTCCAGATGATTTTAAATAAGTAAGGAGTAAAAATATGGATGAAGAAAACAATTTAGGCATTAATGTGCTGAGTTTGTTTGATGGTTCTAGCTGCGGTCGAGTAGCCCTTGAAAGATCAGGGATAAAGGTGCGAAATTATTTTGCATCTGAAGTTGACCCTTGGGCTGAGAAAATTGCTATCAAAAACTACCCTAATAATATAAATTTAGGGGATGTGAATTTTGTTAGTGGCAGACAACTACCAAATATAGACCTGATCCTGGCAGGTTCACCCTGTCAAGGATTTAGTTTTGCTGGTAAGCAACTTGCGTTTGATGACCCCAGGTCCGCACTGTTCTTTGAATTTCTTAGAATATTGGATGAGTGTAGGGCATTCAACCCTAATGTTAAATTCTTATTGGAAAATGTAAGGATGAAGCAAGAGTACCAAGACATAATCAGTGGCTATTTAAAGGTAAAACCAGTAGCGATAAACTCAAGCCTGGTTTCACCACAAAATAGATACCGTTTGTATTGGTGCAACTGGGATATATCGCAGCCCGAAGACAAGGAACTGGTATTGAAAGACATACTGGTTGAGGGATACGGTGATAGTGTTGCTGATCAGGGTAGAACTGTTAAACAAATCAACGTGGATAAGGCTGCTTGTCTATTGGCTAGGGATTACAAAGGATTTGGCAACCAGGCAATGACTGGTGTCCGAACTTGTGAACTTAGAGAATATGATAAGGATGAGGAATGTCATCACGTCGGCACGGCCCTGGATATTAACGGTCACGACATACTTAAGCGTGTGTATTCGGATACGGGCAAAAGTCCTACTCTGAATAGTATGGGTGGAGGTAATCGTGAGCCTAAAGTATTAGTAGCAAGGATGGTAGGCAGACGAATCAACCCCGATACAGGTAAGAGGGATGATTATAATACAGACATCACACCCAAGCAGAGGCTTGAGCCTCGAAAGGATGAGAAGTCTGGATGTTTGACTACTGTTGAGAAGGATAACTTAGTAGTAGAGAAAGGAACGTATCGCCCACTGCTGCCACTAGAGATGGAGCGATTACAAACACTGCCCGATAACTATACCGAGGGAGTGAGCAATACCCAACGCAAGAAAATGTTGGGCAACGGATGGACTGTCGATGTGATAGCCCATATACTTAATGAAGGAGAATTTGTATGATGGCACAAGATATGTTTGAAGAAAACAAAGTGTTACAGGATGAGGTAGATTCTTTAAAGTCTTTGATTGAAAAATACTTGCCTGTAATGAATGAGCAGATATTAATTATGTGTAACATTCAAGATATGCGGGATGATTTTGAAGCAGTAGTCTATGGCTCTGATGAAGAGGAAGAAATCTGTGAAGAATGTCTTATGATAATAGAGGATTGTGAATGTGAGGAGGATGAGGATGACGGATAAAAAATCTTGGAAAATAGAGATAACCCTGTGCCGAACTTTCGATGGCACAGAGGAAGAAGCAGAAGAAGTAGCGTGTGAAGAGGTTGAATACCACGAAGCTAAGATTGATGGCGACCAATTCGTAAGTTACCCTTGTGCCTGGTTAATAAAAGAAATTAAACATAGGGGATAATCAAATGGCACATAAAAATAAATTATATCGTATGGATAATGGCTCATATGTAACTGCAAAGGATGTTATGCGTGCCACTGGTCTTAGCAGACCTGGTGCACACCGCAGATTACAAGCGTCAAGGGATATGGATTGGGTTTTTCTACCATTAAATTCCAAAGAACTACAGACACATCCTATATATGGTCGCACCCACTCTTATGAATGGGAAGATCAGGAAGTTAATGTGGCTATGGGTATACCTATCAACCCTAGTTATATGGATGGGATGTGTTATGGTGAAGCAGTGAAGGATAGGGATGGGAATCTTATGCCATATACAAAGCGAGCTGCCTTGTCGAGATACAGGGATAGGCTTAGAAATCAATGGCGTAAGGATAGAGCAGATACAATACAAAACTTAGAAGAGGAGGAAGAAGATAATGCCTAACTATAAGGTACAGATAGAATCTACAGTATCATACAATTTTGAAGTAGAAATTGAGGATGCTGATGATGAGCAGGATGCTCGTCAGATAGCCGATGATAACTATTGGTCTGACGAATATCACAGGGAAGCTAGGAACTCACAGTTTCACGATGAGTTTGCTATTACTAGTGTCGAGGAAATCATCTACGAGGATGATTCTCTCGATGATGATGATGACTATCCTGGAAGGGATGAGGAGGGAAGATGAGTAAGATGAAAAGATACATAGCTTGGTGTGAAGAAGAGGGATACACTAACGATCAGGGTGAAGTTACCAGTATGAAGTATGCTGATAAGTATATGAAAACTGTGGAATACTTTAAGGAACACACAGCCCAGGAAAGGAAAGTGGCTGAAGATTCAGCGATAACAGGTATGGATTAGTTTATGCTATAATCTACTCTCTTATTTAGATACAGACTTAGACAGTCTAGGATATTTAATTTTATATATTATATATTGAATAAACTCCTAGCCTGTCTTAGTTAGTAATAGTCTTTCTAAGTGTACACTGGTTTCCTTCCTTATTTTCCAGTGTACTCTTAGTAGGATTACCTACTAAACAGGGACCTTCGGGTCATTTTAATGTTAATGTTATAGGAGATGTATATGAGTGCTATGAGTCTAGCTGGTAAGGTGGTTTTTAATCACGTTACAACACCCGATGTGTATAAGGGTACGGAGAAATATTCTTTGACGATTGCTTTGGATAAGAATAGTAAGAAACAGGCAGAGAAACTTGGTCTTAAGACTAGTGAGTATGAGGGTGCAACCCAAATTACTTCTAAGCGTAAGGTTGATTTTGGATTGCCTAAAATCTATAACTCTGATAAAGAGGAAGTAGGTATAAACCATTTGTCGTTGTTCGGTGATGAGGTAACAGTCAAAGTCAAGCAAGGCAAGGGAGACTTTGATGCTTACACTTACTTGGAAGCTATCAGAGTTGAGGCAAAAGCAGAGGGTGTGGAGGATGCAGACCCGTCTGACTTTTAACTTTAGCGACAGGCATTGTTAAGGTGGGGCAGTCAACACGGCTGCCCTTTTAAATTCAAGGGAGGAAGATATGGAAAATGTTCTATTAAGGAAGGAACAGTGTCCCGATTGTGCAGCCACTGGTGGTGACACAAGCAAGGATAACCTGGCTGTGTATTCAGACGGTCAGACACACTGTTTTGCCTGTAACAAACACGGATTTACTGAAAGTCCACCAGGTCCGTTAAACAATAAGGAATACCCAGCACGTCCTAAGAAGGATGAAGACTGGATTGCTGACTATAGAGGTGAATACTATAGCCTACCTGATCGCAAACTTAGGGCGGAAACTCTAGAGAAGTACAGAGTTAAGGCAGAGAAGGATGCTCAAGGTAATGTAATCAAACACCACTATCCCTTTCACAATAAGAAGGGTGAGATGGTTGGTATAAAGACCAGGCTAGTAGCCAATAAGAAATTCTTTTGCAGCGGTGACACCAGTAAAGATAATGCTCTGTTTGGTCAGAGTTTATTCAAGGCTGGAGGAAAGTTTGTTACTGTGTGTGAAGGTGAGTTGGATGCGATGTCAGTCTTTGAGATGTTTGGTTCAAAGTGGGCAAGCGTTAGTATAAACAACGGTGTCAACTGTACTGATAATATCAAAGCTAATATTGAATGGCTCGATTCTTTCGAGACAGTAGTATTATGTTTCGATAATGACATTGCTGGTCGAGAAGCTGCAAAGAAGATTGCACCTATACTTGGTCCTAACAAATGCAAGATACTCACCTTAGCAAAACATAAGGATGCGAGTGAGTACATTATGCACTCTAATGGGAAGGAGTTTGTAGCCGAGTGGTGGAATGATGCGAAGCCATTCATAGTATCAGGTGTTGCGACTGTTGCGGATATGTATACTGCGATGCACAACTATAGGGATACAGAACTGATACCGCTACCCGATGCGTTTGGTAATCTCAATGAGATGATGCGTGGTGGTGTAGCTAGGGGTGAGTTAGTATCTATAATTGCACACACCTCTATTGGTAAGACAACTATACTCAATGAGTTAATCTATCACTTCGCTGTTAACACTAAAGAGAAGATAGGTTGCTTTATGGTTGAGGATAATATAGATGAGACGATCAGGAAAGTTGTGAGCGTACACACTGGTGAGAATATGCAGCTCACTAAGCCTAACGATTTGGATGTAGATAGAATTATGGATGAAGCAATAGATATTGGCTTTGCCTCTAAGATACAACTACATAATGATGGTGGTGGCAGCGTGGACCTGGAGGAAATGTTCAGTAAGATCAGGTACTTTATCAAGGGAGTTGGATGCACGGTCATACTATTAGACCCACTACACACTGCTATAAAGAATCTATCTAACGAGAACATCGAAGAGGTAATGGATAGGTTCATCAAGCTATGCAAGGAGACTAAGGCTACTGTGATACTGAGTACCCACACTAGAAAGCCCGATGATGGCTCACATCCACACAAGATATGTGAGTATGATGTCAAAGGTAGTGGTGCTATACCCCAGGCTTGTCACACTAACATACTATTCTCAAGAGATAAGCTGGCAGAGGATGATTATACTAGAAACTCTACGAGGATTCGTGTGCCGAAAATGAGGAGGACTGGTCAGACTGGAGAGGCTGGATGGGCATACTTTAATGGTGTCACTGGCAGACTAGAGAAAGGACACAATCCTATAATTGAGGGTGATGATGCGGACTTTTAGCTGCGACATAGAAACTGATGGCATCGAGGCAACCAAGGTGTGGTGCATTGCTGTGCATAACATAGACACAGACCAGTGCATCACATTTGCTGGACCTTGTTTAAATCTATTCAAGCCTTGGCTTGTGTCTGAGGCTGACTGCCTGATCTTTCATAATGGTATAGCATTTGATGTGCCAGTGCTGGAAGAACTGTTGGATGTTGATTTTAGTGGTATACAAATAGAGGATACCTTGATTATGAGTCAGCTATATAAACCTAGGCTTGATGGTGGTCACTCACTGTCAGCCTGGGGAGATAGGCTTGGCTTTACTAAAGGTGAATACGATGATTGGTCTAAGTTTACTTTAGAGATGTTGGACTATTGTATTAGAGATACTAAAGTAACAACCAAACTATACAAATATCTTTTAGCTAGTAGTCTTAGTGATGATGCCAAGCAACTTGAGTATGACATCAAGAGGCACTGCTCATTGCAAGAGAAAACTGGTTGGTACTTTGATTTACAAGGTGCTATAGGTTTGCTGCAAGAAATTAATAATGACTTAAGACTAGCAGAGGATGAGGTACATAAGACGTTTGTTCCTCTACCAGTGTGGAAGTCAAAGAAACCAGTGGCTATTAAGTTCACAAAGGATAACAAAAGGAGTAAGCATTACCAAACAGAGGTTGACCTAGGATGCCACACTAATGATAGTGGTGACTATGGATACTGGACTTACCCCGAATTAAATTTAGGTAGTAGACAGCAAGTAGGAAGACACCTTGTTCATTATGGTTGGAATCCATCTGTCTTTACCGAAACTGGTTTGCCAAAGGTTGATGAGTCTACGTTGAGAGATGTTGACATCCCCGAAGCTAAGATTATTGGTAGGTATTTGATGCTGCAGAAACGCCAGGGCCAAGTGAGCAGCTGGGTTGACGAGTACAATCACAATACTGGTAGGATACATAGCAGAGTACACACTATGGGCACTGTCACACACCGTATGTCTAGTAGTAACCCGAACTTACAGCAAGTTACTGCAAGTAATAAAGAATATGGTAGTGAGATGCGTAGCTTGTTCACTGTTCCTCAAGGTAAGGTGATAGTAGGTGCTGACTTATCTGGATTAGAACTTAGATGTCTGGCTCATTATATGAAAGACCCAGGCTATACAGAAGAGATACTCAGTGGTGATATACACACTGCAAATCAGAAGGCGGCAGGTCTGAAGACAAGAGATGAGTCAAAGCGTTTCATCTATGCGTACCTTTATGGTGGCGGAGATGACCTGATCGGCAAGATATGTGGTGGTGGCAGAGTATTAGGTAAGAAGATTAAGAGTGATTTCCTATCTAACACACCAGCACTGGCTACACTTAGGGTGAAGGTTGAGCACGCATCAAAGAAAGGATGGATTAAAACACTTGATGGTCGCAAGGTCTATGTTCGTAGCCCACACTCAGCACTTAACTTTTTGTTACAGAGTGCTGGTTCTATAATAGCAAAAAGAGCTTGGGCTATATTTCATAATCTCGCCAGGTCCTTAGAGTACAAGCAACTAGGTGTCATTCACGATGAGATACAGATTGAATGTGACCCAGCAATTGCGGATGAGATTGGTAGCCTGGTTGTTAAGGCTATGGAACAGACAACAGATTATTACAAACTAAATTGCCCTATTACTGGTGAATATAAAGTAGGTATTAGTTGGAATGAAACACACTAATTAGAGTAAAATAAAACTAATTTTAATGAGAGAGGAGAGACTATGAAGTCTATAAAAACAGTGGTACAAGATGTATATGATGTAATGAAGTCAAAGGATTATACTGGAGACTTAAATACAATAGCTATGCAAGCGGGTAGAGAGGTTGAGATTGCTCTCAAGGATGCCTTTACACCTAGAGAAGACAGCCGTAGCCTACGAATGTCAGGCATAGGTAGATGTGAGAGAGCACAGTGGTATAACTACAAAGGCTACAAGGCTGAAGAGTTAAAAGGTGAGGTGTATCTAACTTTCTTACAAGGTCACATACTAGAGGCTGTGCTTGTTGCTTTGCTCAAGCTATCAGGTCACACAGTAGAAGACCAACAAAAGAAACACACTGTTGGAGGTATCAACGGTTCACAGGACTGCACGATTGACGGTGAACTAGTGGATATAAAGACAGCCAGTGCCTGGTCTTGGGACAACAAGTTCAAAGAGACTGGTATTGACGGTGATGCTTTTGGGTACATTAAACAGCTGTCTGCTTATGGCAAGACAGACAATAGAAAGAAGGGATACTTCCTAGCTTTCAACAAGAACAAATCAACACTTAAGTTATGTGAGCAAGAACTGGAACAGGACATAGATACTTTTATTGTTGATTTAAAAAAGAAGATGGAATCAGATACACCGCCTATGCGATTGGCTAATAATACAACTTGGAACAAAGCCAAGACAGAAGAGAAGCTGTGTATGACGTGTGCATTCTGTGGATTCAAAGAAGATTGTTATGGCAAGGGAAACTTAGACGCCAGACCAATACCATCTGGAAAAATAACTAACTACTATGTAACAGGAGCTGACTTTTGAAACAACTACCTGAACTAAAGGCATACATCGCTGCAACTTTTGATGTATGCCTAATCTGTGATGAACTAGAAATTGAACCCGAAGAATTACTCGATGCTTTTGAAAAGAAATTAATAGAAAAGCGAGATAGATTCTTAGAAGATTTTGAGGAGACAGGATGGAATACATCGGACTGACTATATGTCTTATACTGTTAGGTGTTGTTGTTATCTATGTTACACACAAGCAAGCATATGAAAAAGGAATAACTACTGCTGTTCTGTTGCATAGGAATGGTCGATTGAAATACAAAGACTACTTAGATGATGATGGTGAGAAGATGGTTGACATAGAAATTGAACCAATAGATGATGAAGACTAGACCACACCCAATTAAAAACAAACTTAAGTATGCCCTAAGATATGACAGGCTATGGCATACTAAAACTATTATTAACAAAAAGAAAGAACAAAAGAAGAGAGGAGTAGACGATGAACAAATTACCTAATGACTATCAAAACTTCATCGCCCTGAGTAGGTATGCTAGATGGTTGCCTGATCAGAAGAGGAGGGAGAATTGGCAAGAGACTGTTGCCAGGTACTTTGATTTTATGAGTGAACACTTGAAAGAAAATACTGATTATGAACTCACATCAAAGACTAGAAAAGAATTAGAAAATGCAGTAGTTAATCTAGAAGTAATGCCAAGTATGAGAGCACTTATGACTGCGGGTAAGGCACTCAAAGATAACAACATCGCTGGTTACAACTGTGCCTACTTAAGTGTAGACCACTGGAAAGCATTTGATGAATGCCTATACATTCTTATGCACGGTACTGGTGTAGGCTTTAGTGTTGAAAGACAGTTCGTTAGTAAACTACCAGACGTACCAGTTGAGATGATAGATGTCGAAGATGTTATTGTTGTACAAGATTCAAAAGAGGGATGGCAGTCTGCGTTCCGCAAACTAATTACATATTTATATAATGGAGAGATTCCAAGCTGGGACTTCTCTAAGGTAAGACCTAAAGGTTCAAGGTTAAAGACATTTGGTGGTAGAGCCAGTGGTCCAGAACCTCTGATAGATTTATTTTATTTTACTACCAACATATTTAAAGAGGCTGGCAGTAAGTTAACTTCTTATGAGTGTCACCGTCTGATGTGTAAGATTGCTGAGGTAGTTGTAGTGGGTGGTGTTAGAAGAAGTGCCCTGATCTCACTGTCTAATTTGACGGATGAACGTATGCGTAATGCCAAGAGTGGTAAGTGGTGGGCAGATACACCTGAGATGGCACTAAGTAACAACAGTGTGTGCTATACAGAGAAGCCAGACATAGGAATCTTTATGAAGGAATGGCTATCACTCTATGAGTCCAAGTCGGGTGAGCGTGGTATTTTTAACAGAGAGGCAGCAAAGAAACAGGTTGAGTTTGCTACTAATGGTAGACGTAGTACAGACCACGAGTTTGGTTGTAATCCTTGCAGTGAAATTATACTAAGAGACGGACAGTTCTGTAACTTAACTGAAGTTGTGATCAGGACAGAGGACACTCAAAAAGACATTACTCGTAAGGTTAGGTTGGCTACTATACTAGGTACGTTCCAATCATCACTTACAAATATCAAAAGATTAAGACCTAAGTGGGTGCACAATACAGAAGAAGAAGCACTACTAGGAGTAAGTTTAACTGGTATAATGGACAACAGTTTTATGAATGGCAGTAGTAGAGGAAGAGGTACTTCTGAATGGAACAGTAATCAGAAGAGCCTACCTGATTTTCTTCTCGGTCTTAAGCACCAAACTGTAGCTGTAAATAAAGAGTGGTCAGCACTTCTTGGTATTAGCCAATCAGCTGCAACCACAGCAATCAAACCAAGTGGTACAGTCAGCCAGTTAGTTGACAGTGCCAGTGGTATACACACCAGGCATAATGATTACTACTT
>Ga0206683_10000261_pt1 | contig 39571 bp, 26 predicted proteins | sample M280m12015metaG_FD_155483 | JGI IMG/M metagenome (GOLD analysis project Ga0206683, IMG submission 155483) | Ammonia-oxidizing marine archaeal communities from Monterey Bay, California, United States - M2 80m 12015 | ecosystem: Environmental > Aquatic > Marine > Intertidal zone | place: USA...
GAGATCAGACTTCTGATGAAAGTCCTCATCTATACCCAATGATTTAGAACGGCTTCTTACCACAGTAGTTGCAGCCATAATCGATTCCTTCATCACATCCCCAAGTTGCCCAGTATTGATTAATTTCCCCTTACCTGACATCACTGTAGACTCTATGGTTAAAAGCTCTCCTCCGACACTCGTCCATGCCAGTCCAGTGACTTGACCAACTTGATTTTCTTTTTCTGCAATTCCATACTTGAATTTCTTAATACCCAGAAACTTTTCAAGTCCTGTAGGTCTAATGTGTATAGTTTTCTTCTGAGCCTTTAAAACAATGGATTTCACTACTTTTCTGGCAATTTTTGCTATCTCTCTTTCCAAGCTTCTAACACCCGCTTCTCTTGTATAATGTCTAATGATAGAAAGAATTGCGCTTTTTGTAATTTTAATTTCTTCTTTCTTTAATCCATTTGCTGCAATTTGCTTGTCCACTAAATATTGATCAGCAATGTTTAATTTTTCGTCTTCCGTATAGCCTTCAATTCTTATAACCTCCATTCTGTCTAACAAAGGAGGTGGTATATTTAGTGTATTAGCTGTACAAATAAACATCACATCTGACAGATCAAAATCAACTTCAAGATAGTGATCATTAAAAGAGGAGTTCTGCTCAGGATCCAATACTTCTAATAATGCGGATGAAGGATCGCCTCTAAAATCCATTGACATTTTATCAATCTCATCTAGCAAGAAAAGAGGGTTTCTTACACCCGCTTTACTTAAATTCTGCATTACTTTTCCAGGCATGGCACCAATATAAGTTCTTCTATGACCTCTAATTTCAGCTTCATCTCTAACTCCACCCAATGACATTCGAATGAATTTCCTCCCTGTAGCTCTTGCAATACTGGATCCAAGTGAGGTTTTTCCGACTCCTGGTGGTCCAACAAGACATAATATTGGACCTTTTATCTTTTTTGTCCTTTGTTGAACAGCGAGATACTCCGTTATTCTCTCTTTAACTAACTTCAGTCCATAGTGATCTTCATTTAAAACTTTTTCTGCTTGATCTAGCTTAACCTTTGCATTTGTCTTCTTTTTCCAAGGCGCGGCAATTAAAACATCCAAATAGTTTCTAACCACAGTAGCTTCTGCTGACATGGGTGACATCATTTGAAGTTTCTTTAACTCAGAAGTGGCTTTCTCTGATGCTTCTTTTGACATTCCTGATTTTTCTATTTGTTTTTCTAAATCTTCGATTTCATTAGAGGCTTCATCCATATCGCCCAATTCTTTTTGAATCGCTTTCATCTGCTCATTGAGATAATACTCTTTCTGACTTTTCTCCATCTGATCCTTTACCCTGCCCCTAACCTTTTGCTCAACCTCAATCATATCGATTTCAATATCTATTAGGCCAATGACATACTCCAGCCTTTCTTTGACATTGATTTGTTCGAGTATTTTTTGCTTCTCATCAAGTCTTAAAGACATGTGTGCAATTATTGTATCGACCAATCTTCCAGTCTCTTTAATGCTAGCCAATGTGCTGACTACCTCTGCTGGGACTTTCTTTGTAACCCTGACATAGTTTTCTACTTGTGATATTAATGTTCTTCTCAATGCCTGGATGTCTTTTTCAGTTTCATCAGTCTGATCATTTAGAATGCAGTAATCAGCTGTAAAATATTCTTCTGATCTAATTTCAAGAAGATCCACTCTAGATTCACCTTCAACCAATAATTTGACGGTTCCATCAGGAAGTGTGACAAGCTGCAGAATATTAGCCAATGTACCAACAGTATTTATGTCGTTAATTTTAGGATCATCAACATCTGATTTCTTTTGTGATGCGAGTAGTATTTTTTTATCCTCAGCCATTGCTTGTTCTAATGCAACTTTAGACTTCTCTCTCCCTACAAATAATGGAATTACCATATGTGGATAAACAACAACATCCCTTAAAGGAAGCAGTGGTTTATTTATAAGAATATCGAGAGACAAGGTTTTCTTTTCTTCTGACATAGGAATCCTAAAAATTAATTATCTTAGTTTATTTATAGGGTTAAAAAAATAAATTTCAACCAGTAATTGAATTTATATCAATCAGCTACTTAGAGCTTGCTGCTTTTGTTTTTTTATTTATAGTATTATGCTCAGCCGAAGTAGCATCAGAATCTTTATTATATACCAGAAATGGTTTTGACTTATTCATTACAAACTGTTGATTAACAACAACTTTATTCATCTTATCATCCTGTGAAGGGATTTCATACATGGTATCTAGAAGTGTATTTTCAAGTATAGTTCTAAGTCCTCTTGCTCCAGTTTTCCTTTCCATAGCCAATTCGGCTATTTTTTCTAATGCTTCAGGCAGAAATTCTAAATCCGTTTGTTCCATAGCAAATAATTTTTGATATTGCTTAATAAGAGCATTCTTAGGTTCTATGAGTATCCTAATAAGTGCGTTTTTATTCAACTGGCTGAGTGAAGAAACGACTGGCATTCTTCCAACAAACTCAGGTATTAGACCATATTTAATTAAATCCTCTGGTTCAACTCTCTCGAAAATTTCACCTATATCTTGAACTTCATCACTATCTTTCATTTCTGCTATAAAGCCTATACCAGATTTATTGGTTCTATCTTTTATAATTCTATCCAGTCCAGCAAAAGCTCCACCGCATATGAATAATATATTTGAAGTATCTATTTGAATAAATTCTTGTTGTGGATGTTTTCTTCCTCCCTGAGGGGGAATAGATGCTGTAGTTCCTTCAATGAGTTTAAGCAATGCTTGCTGTACACCCTCACCAGATACATCCCTAGTTATAGAAGGATTATCCGTTTTACGCGAGATCTTATCTATTTCATCAATATAAATAATGCCTTGTTGAGCTTTCTCAATATCATATTCACAGCTTTGTAGTAATTTTTGTACAATATTCTCTACGTCTTCTCCAACATATCCTGCTTCTGTAAGAGTTGTTGCGTCTGCAATAGCAAAAGGTACATTGAGTATTTTAGCTAATGTTTGAGCAAGCAGAGTCTTGCCACAGCCGGTTGGACCAATTAATAAAATATTGCTTTTCCCGATCTCTACAAAATTATCATCACGTGGCTTAGGTTTATCATTTAACCTCTTGTAGTGGTTATAAACTGCAACAGAGAGTACTTTTTTTGCAACATCTTGATCAATAACATAGTCATCTAGCATTGCTTTGATTTCTTTTGGTTTATAAAGAGTTAATGACTGTTCTGAATCTTCACTGCCTAATTCCTCATCAATAATGTTATTGCATAAATCAACACACTCTTCGCAAATATAAACGGAAGGGCCTGCTATAAGCTTTTGAACTTCGTTTTGACCTTTTCCACAAAAAGAGCAATACAAAATTTTATTGTCATTATCTTTTTTCTTAGTTTTATCAGTCATTCTAGAACACTCAATCTTTGATGTTTCTAATATTATCTCTATCTGAAATAATCACATCAATCAAACCGTAATCCTTAGATTGATCAGGATCCATATAATTATCTCTATCTGTATCTTTAGCAATTTGCTTTTCAGTTTTTCGAGTATGTTTGGCTAATATGCGATTAAGCCTGCTTCTAAGGCTTAAAACTTCTTTAGCATGAATATCAATATCAGAAGCTTGTCCTTGGTAACCTGATATTGGCTGATGAATCATTACACGTGAATTGGGCAAAGAATATCTTTTACCTTTTTCACCACCGGCTAGCAGAATTGCTCCCATACTAGCAGCCTGTCCAATACATATTGTACTGACATCAGGTTTGATAAATTGCATGGTGTCATAAATTGACAACCCAGCTGTGATTGCTCCACCTGGGGAATTGATATAAAGCGAGATATCCTTCTCAGGGTTTTCACTTTCAAGAAAGAGCATCTGAGCAATAATTAAATTAGCCATATGGTCTTCAATTGGTCCTACAGCAAAGATAACATTGTCTTTCAACAATCTTGAATAAATATCATAAGCCCTTTCTCCTCTGGGAGTTTGTTCCACCACCATAGGTACTAAGCTCATTTTTTCTTCTTGCATGCTCATTTATAAATTTCTATTCATTAACTCTTTAAATTCTATTTCCTTATCATTAAAAGTAGTTTTTTCAACCAACCACTCTACCACTTGGTCTTCCATCACCATTGACTTCAATTGATCCATAAGTTCAGGCGTTTGATTATACATCTTACTTATTTCTTCTGAATTTGGATATGCATTCGTTACTTCCTTAAGTTTAGTTTTTACTTTATCATCGTCAAGTTTAATTTCTTGTGATAAAACAAGTTCGCTAACCAATAAACCTAGATGCACCCGTTCCTTTGCTAGCTTCTCAAAATTATCGAGACTTGGAGCTTCTTTCTCATCCTCAATACCAGATTGTTTCATCCAATCTTTTTGCATTGCATGAGCTTCACTATGAACCATCGTATGAGGTACATCGATCTCATTCTTTTCTCTTAGGTAATTCATTAAATTGGATTTTAAATCAGTATTTATTCTTGTTTCTTTTTCTTTTTCCATGCTGGACTTAATTTCTTCCATTAGATCCTTAGAATCTCCACTCTCAATACCAAAAGCTTTTACAAATTCTTCATTAATTTCAGCCAGTTCCATTTCTCTTACTTCTTTCGTATGTACAGAAAATATAGCTTTTTTACTGGCTAACTCTTTCTTGTGATACTCATCTGGAAAAGTAAGCTCAAACTCTTTTTTCTCATCAGGACTGACATCCATAAGTGCCTCATCAAATTCAGGAAGCATCTGACCTGCTCCCAACTGCATCATGAAGTCTTTAGCTTCTCCTCCTTCAAATGCCTCTCCATCAACCTTGCCATCAAAATCAATAAGTAACTGGTCACCAGACTTTGAATTACGTTCTACTGATTTCCATTCGCCTCTTTGCTTTTGAAGGTTCTCAATCATTTCATTAATATCAGTTTGAGTAATTGAGGTGGATAGTTTATCAACCTTAATTTTATCCAAACCTTTTAATTTAAATTCTGGATACAACTCAATAGAAGCAGTAAAAGTAAAATCACTGCCATCCACAAATTGATCAATGCTTACTTCTGGTGGACCTGCAGGTCTTAGTTCTTTGTCTTGTATTGCTTCAGCATAAGATGCCTCTAGAAGCTCTGTTAAAACTTCTTGATTGACTTGATTACCATACTGTTGTTGTATGACGTTTTGAGGTGCTTTGCCAGGTCTGAAACCTGGTAACTTAGCTTTTTTAGCTATTTGCATAAAACGATCATTCTTTTTATTTTGAACAATTAAGGAAGGTACAGTAATTTTTAGTTCTGTTTTCAATCCGTCTTTTTTCTTTATTTTTATCGTTAATTCACTCATTTTTTTCTCTAATTATTAAATGGTGCGAAAGGAGAGACTCGAACTCTCACGGGTTGCCCCACTGGATCCTAAATCCAGCGCGTCTACCAATTCCGCCACTCTCGCATAAGCAGTAATTTAGGCACGAAATTATACATTATTTATCTAGGATATGACTAGAGATCATAAAATAATAACATTTCTGTTTTTATTCACTTTTTTCTTTCTAAGATCAATACAAGAATTATACTCAATAATCCAAAAATAATTGCTCCTCTTAGAATCATTTGAGGTAGAGCTAAATGCTCTATCCCTGGTGAATCACTAACAGGATATATCACTCTTATTACATACCAAAGAGAAGTACAAAAAGAAAGCAGTATAGGGCTTGTAACAGCAGCCAGTATAGATAGTTTAGAATTGGCTCTTTTTAGAAGAAAGTGTGCACAGAGTGAGCTAATAGAGATAGGTATTAGATTGATTACAAATATAGTTACCACAGCTATTAAATCAACTTCTATAGCCATTAATGAACAAAGAGAGGCAGTTATAGGCAATAAAATAAATGCAACAAGATTAAGTTTCTTAGCAGTTAGTAACATTGGATCATTCTACCTAGAATAAATGAGTATGTGAAAATAAAAAGCCGCCCCTAAGGGCGGCTTTAAATTCAATTAAAGCTTAAATTTAGAATCTATACTTTAATCCCATTTGAATTTGCCATCTTGATTGGCCATCATTGTCTTGCACATAGTATGAGTCATCAGGATCAACTCCACTAATTTCGAATTTACCATCATCGGTAACTCCACTCACAAGGATTTGACGACTGGTATTATAAGCATACTCAAATACTCTGCCTTCCTCATCATCAAGCATATTAAGAACATTCAATAGATCAAGGTAGAAAATAAACTTATGATCTTCTACAAATGATGGAATCTCTTGAGTGATTCTAATATCCAATCTATCAAAGTCTGGATTTGTGAAAGCATTTCTAGGAGCATAAGTCCCTTTATACTTAGACAAAGCAGTGGAATTAATATGAGCCATCACAGCAGATGCAGTTGATGCAGAGCTGAAGACAACATTATTATCATCAGCACCTGAAGGGATGTAGGCAAGACTGTAATCTGCATAAAATGCACTTCGACCTGAACCACCCACTGGACTGTAGCTTGGCTCATCAAAGGTGACGCTGTATGGCTCACCTGATTTCTTCACATAAATAGCTGATATTCTTGTTTCATTATCACCAAAGAGCATCGTTCTGTATTCACCACCTAAGATAATTTTCTTATCCGACATAAATGATGAAGGAGCTGCATCCATGTTCTCACCATCCCATCTTTGGGTATAACCATAAGCGGATTCAGCTTGTGCTGATGTTAGTGGATAGACATCTTCTGCTTTAACAGAGGACCATGCACCAAAGAAGCTTAAACCGTTATCGAATGATTTTCTGACTGTGAAAGAATAGGCCTCTGCACCGCCTAAATCAGTATTAGTCAAAAAGTAGTCGCCAGGACCATGAGTATAGACCCCTCTTCCATCGGCTAAGTAACCGGTATTGGTTAAACCCAGTTCCTTATAGAAAATTCCTTTTTCGGTTTCATCATGATTGTATTCAAAAGTTAATTCATAGCCACTGTCTGTAACCAAATCTAGAGCAAGATTCATTCTCCAGCTTTGAGGCGCCTCAAAATTTGGATCTGTCGCTTGTGCGTCATTAAAGTAAGGACTTGATGGTATGCAATAGTTACTACCCGCACCCATCCAGAAAAAGGATGGATCACCAGCAGGCATTGGTCCTACTGTGCCGCCACATCTGAATGATGCTATTTCGGAGTCGTATCCGTAGACTTTGACATAATCGGTTAGCCCGCCTGATCTACTATAAGCATTTCCATACCATACATTTGGAATACGACCCATGAATAAACCATATCCACCTCGGATTTCTGCACTGACGATGGAATTCATATCGCCAAAGAGTGTTTCTGATGCATCGTAATTGAATCCAAGTCTGGGTTGCAATGAATCGTAATCAAAGCCTTGGGCATTTGAAAAGCCATTTCTAGCAACAAACTTTGGATTCTCTGTTGGTTTGGTTGGTGTCTCAACTTGATCGTATCGAAGACCCACATTAAGAGTCAGATCACCCAAATAGATTTTATCTTGAAGATAAGCACTTCTCTTTTCAATCACAAAATCGGCTGCTGCAGTATCAATAGCTGAGATTCCTGCATTGGGTACATGAAATCTAAGATAGCTGTATGTTCCTGCTTCAAAATCAGCGATGCTATCAAATTGAACTTCGCCATTGTATCTTGCGATAAAGAGGTTATAAACGTCTGTATCTTCGAAATCAATTCCACCAGTAATAACGTGATTGCCTAAATCATAAGTGGCTTTAAAGCTAATGAAATCTGATTTAACATTGATGTAATTAGCACCTCTGTATCGATCACCACCGAGATAAACATTGTCGCACTCACCGCCAGCACAAACTTCAATATTTGACTCAGGCATAAAAGGATCGCCAATGGAGCTATCGTCTTCTTTTAGCTCATAAGCTGAATATCTAAATTTAGTGGATAAACGATCATTCCAATCACTATAAAGAGTCAATGATGTTCGATCAATTTCTGGTGGTTTCTGATACCAGTTATTACTAAAAACTGTTGAACCTCTATTGTATTTTCTTGGATAAAGATCTTCATCCTGTTGATACATGAGAACTGCTCGATGTATATCATTGATATTGGCATTCAATTTAATCATTGTTTTTTCGCTTGACTCAGGGGTAGCAAAATTTGAGATTTCACCTGCATCATAGTTGTAACGACTCTTAGCAATGCTCTTTATTTGATCCGCCATCGCAGTTGTTAAAACATCTGCTTTTTGTGGTGCACTACTATCAGAGGTTCCATATAATGCTGGACTGGCAGCTTCAAATTTTTCATAGCCGACAAAGAAAAATAGTTTGTCCTTAATAATCGGACCGCTGAAAGTAAAACCTTGTGTTTCCTCGCTAAACTCTGGAAATTCATTTCCATCTGGATCTTCACCAATATTATCTTCATCTCTTTGAATAAAGAAAACACTACCATGAAAATCATTAGTTCCTGATTTAGTTACAGTCGCAATAGAGCCACCGGTTGTATTTCCTCTTGAAACATCAAAAGGTGTGACATCGACTGACATTTGATCAACAAACTCCATACCCACTGGATTTCTCATGCTACCAAAGCCATTAGCATTTAAACCAAAAGGATCATTAAAACTAACACCATCAATAGTAAAGTCATTGAAGCGATTGTTTTGACCCATTACTGAAATTTCAGAATAACGACTGGAACCTGAATTAATAGAAACCCTGGGGTCTAGCTTTGCAAAATCTGCAATCGATCTATTCACGGTTGGTATGCCATCCAAAGCATCTCTATCCAAAAAGGTACCTGTACCCATTCGAATGGAGCCCTGTCCAGCTTGAGCCGTAACTGTAATTTCCTCAAGACTTGTTGAAACTAGGGTAACATCTAAGTTTGTTGTTTCATTCAGTGTTAAAAAGATACCTTCAATACTCTGTGAGCCATAGCCAGGAGCAGAAACAGTAACTTTATAAGGACCGCCAATGAGAAGATTCGATAAGTAAAAGCCACCGTCATCTGTGGCTGATTTTGATTTAGTTGAACCGGTTGGTTGATGTGTTGCAGATACTACTGCTCCTTGAACATTGACAGCTCCTTTGATTGATGATGTTGTATCGACATCAGCAAAAAGTGTAGTTGAAAATATTAGGAATGCAGAGAGTACCAAAGAATGTATTTTGTTATACATTTTACCCCTCTTTAATATTGATAATTTATTTTTTAAAACCATTTTTAAGTTGAAAAAACTCTAAAAAGTAATCATAAATTATTCTCTCAATATTACAAGAATATTAAAGCTGCATCTCTAATTAATTCTATGTCTTCAAAAAATAGTCAGACCTACACCTTTAAAAAATTATTCCCGACTTATAAACTTCTGAATTACTAATTAATTAAGTGGTTTACAGAATAGTACAGGGAAGTTTCTATCTTTCTTTTTTTAGATGTATTGTAATCTGAACAAGCATTAAAAGTGTTTGACTAAATGACATCTTTTTCCTCATGACTGAGTTCCTGAATGCTCGTAGAATAATTATCTGCGCCAATTTGCATTTTAATTCTATAATTCTCAAGAAAATTGAGATGCCAAATTGAATGAACCGTTAAAACATCCTGTGAAGTCACTAAAATATTTTTGCTTTTATGTGTAATCGTTAATGATAGAACCAATCCAATCAATCGATTTTCTTGCCAACGGTTGTTACAAAACACATGGGATAACCGCTAAACGAATCAAAATACTTACCACCTTATTATTCACATACTTTTAATGCTCAACATAATAAAAACTCCTACATAATTGTTTTAATTTTTTTAGATAGTGAAAGTAAAAAAATTAACACGAGCGAAAGGATGCTATCAACTTGAATTTTAATGCACCCACTATAAGATAAATATTATGAACACCAATAAAGAAATTAAATCTGCTGGACTCAAGGTTACTCATGCAAGAAAAACAATCCTTAAGATTCTTGAAACCAGTAAAAAAACACACTTAAGTGCGGATGATATTAATAGAATTCTAATTAAGAAAAATGATGAAGTTGGTGTAGCTACGGTTTATAGGGTACTTAATCAATTTGTTGATGCAGGTATTTGCATCAAACACAACTTTGAATCTGGGCAAGCTGTTTTTGAGATCATGCCTGATCATCATCATGACCATATGGTTTGTATGGAAACTGGTAAAGTAATAGAATTTGAAGACGATATTATTGAAGAAAGACAGCATCAATTGGCTAAGAAAAATGGTTATAAGATTGTTGATCACTCAATGGTTCTTTTTGTAGAACCCATTAAGAAATAACTTAAAATAATCCTTCGATCAATCCATTTTCATCAATATCAATGTCTTCAGCAGCAGGTTTTTTAGGTAATCCAGGCATTGTGATAACATCGCCTGTTAGCACTACAACAAAACCAGCGCCTGCGGATAATCTTACTTCCCTTATTGGGACATCAAAACCCTTGGGTCTGCCTTTAAGTTTTGGATCCGTTGATAAAGATGCTGGTGTTTTAGCCATACAAATTGGTAGATGACCAAATCCATTATTCTGTAGCTTCTCTATTTCTGTTCTGACTGCTTTATCAGCCATTATGTTCTCAGCGCCATACATCTTAGTAGCAATGGTCTTAATTTTATCCCACAAAAGCATTTCATCAGGATAGAGAAAAGAAAAATCATTATCGTTTTTACAAAGTTCAACAATAGCATTTGCAAGTTCTATAGCGCCTTTTCCTCCATGCAACCAATGATTGCATTCGACAATATCTACTCCTAAGTCACTGCATCTTTCCTTGACCATGCTCACTTCTGCATCGGTATCATGAGAGAAGCGATTGATTGCAACAACAACCGGAACATTAAATTCTTGTATATTTTCTATGTGTTTTTTTAGATTTTCAGTGCCTTTGTTCACTGCATCAATATTCTCTATCTTAATATCAGATAGTGGGACACCGCCATGCGTTTTCAAAGATTGTAATGTTGCAACCAATACTACTGCATTTGGTGTTATTCCAGATTTCCTGCATTTGATATCAAAAAACTTTTCAGCCCCTAGATCTGAGCCAAAACCTGCTTCAGTAACCGTATAATCAGCAAGCTTCATAGCGAGTTTTGTAGCAGCGATACTATTGCAACCATGAGCAATATTAGCAAAAGGGCCTCCATGAACAAGAACAGGATTGCCTTCCAGTGTTTGCACTAAATTTGGATTTATTGCATCTTTCAGAAGAGCAGTCATAGCACCCTGTACATTAAGATCTTTAGCTGTAATCATTTTCCCATCTTTACTGTAAGCAACAATGATTGAAGAAATATTATTCCTTAAATCATTTATGTCCTTTGACAAACAAAAAATTGCCATGATTTCTGATGCCGCTGTAATGGAAAACGTATCTTGTCTAGGAATCGAGTTAAGTGGTCCGCCTAAACCAATCACTGCTTGCCTTAATGCCCTATCATTGAGATCAAGAACTCTATTCCAAACAATTTTTCTATGGTCAATATTGAGCAAATTACCATGATGTAAATGATTATCAAGAGCAGCAGACAAAAGATTATGGGCTGAAGTTATTGCATGAAAATCGCCAGTGAAATGTAGATTAATATCTTCCATAGGGATAACTTGTGACATACCACCGCCTGCTCCGCCACCCTTCATTCCAAAGCAAGGACCCAATGAAGGCTCTCTAACACACGTCAGAGTTTTGTGGCCCAGTGAGGCCATAGCATCGCTGAGGCCAATTGTTGTAGTTGTTTTTCCTTCTCCTGCAGGAGTGGGAGTCATTGCTGTGACTAAAATTAATTTTCCTTCCGATTGACCAGCAATAGTTTCATCTTCATTAATATTCAAATTAATTTTAGCTTTATGTTTGCCATAAGGCTCTAGGTAGTTATCTGTTATACCAATTTTTTCAGCAATATCACTAATAGGTTGGATATCTGCTTCTCTTGCTATTTCTATATCAGTTTTCAAATCAACTCCAATAGTTATAAATTTTGCGATATAGGTTATATTTTAAACGCAATAAATACAAGATAGTCAACTTAGAGCTTAAGTGGGCCGTATAGGAATTGAACCTATAACCAATAGATTAAGAGTCTACTGCTCTACCAGATTGAGCTAACGGCCCAAGAAAAAATGGGGTGGACGATGGGACTCGAACCCACGACCACCTGGACCACAACCAGGGGCTCTACCAACTGAGCTACGCCCACCATTGTTTTCTTAAGCTCTATTAACTATCTTGCCAAGGAGAAAATGTTAGTCAAATGATCTTTTCCTTATTCGGAAGATTCAATAACAACTGAAATCATCTTATCACCTTGCTCAATAGAATTTACAACATCCATATTCGCCGTGTGTCCAAAAACAGTATGCACTCCATCAAGATGTGGTTGAGGGCCATGGCAGATGAAAAATTGACTGCCTCCAGTATTTTTACCTGCATGCGCCATCGATAAAGTTCCTGCTTGATGCTTATTTGCATTGATCTCACAATCAATATGATACCCAGGACCGCCTGTACCAGTTCCACTAGGACATCCACCCTGAATCATAAAATTAGAAATAACACGATGAAAATTAAGATCGTCATAAAACCCCTTTTCAATCAAGTCAGTAAAATTCTTTACTGTATTCGGAGCATCCTCTTCAAATAAATCAATATGGATCTCTCCCTTACCTGTTGTCATCAATACTTTTGTCATGGTCTACCTCATTTAAATTTTTAAACATTATCTAGATCTTTGAACAGCTTTTCCACTTTATCCTCGATTAAATTAATTACCACATGCATAAAAAAAGGAGCAAGCCTCAGAATGCCTTACTCCTATTGTTTTTTTGGCGCGCCCGAGAGGACTCGAACCTCTAACCCTCAGCTTAGAAGGCTGATGCTCTATCCAGTTGAGCTACGGGCGCTATTTGAATGGTGTGAGTAGATTATAAAGATTAAATAATCTTATTCACTAATTTTTTTAAAAACCAAACTACCAATCAGATTATCAAATACATTTTGTTCATGAATTTAGTTTTAAACATTTTTTTATTAGACTAAATAATTGAGGTAACAGTTTTATCCTTGAGATAGTTTGACACAGCTTGATGGCCCGATTCTTGCCCCCAACCAGATTGCTTCCAACCACCAATAGGTAGAGCCGCATCGAACATTAAATGGCTATTCACCCACACGGTACCCGCGTTTATAGAATCTGCTATTCGATGGGTATTGGAAAGTCCTTCTGTCCATATTGATGCTGCTAAACCATAAGGACTATCATTGGCTAATATCAGTGCCTGTTCATCATCTTCAAATACTGAAACTGTAAGAACTGGCCCAAAAACCTCATCTTTAAATATAACCATATCCTGCTCCACATTCCCAACTATGGTTGGCTCCATATAACAACCAGAAGAACCTAAAATATGACCACCTGAAATTAACTCAGCACCAACAGATACAGCATCGTCAACATATTTTTTGACAGATTCTGCATGACTCTTAGCCACCAAAGGTCCCATTTGTGTCTTAGGATCAAGGCCATGGCCCATAACCATCTCACGACCATATTTTGCGACTCCTTCAACCAGTTGATCAGAAATACTCTTGTGTACAATCAGTCGTGATCCTGCAACACAAACTTGGCCGCCATTAAAAAAAATTGCATTAGCAACTCCAGGAATGGTCAAATCAAGGTCTGCATCCGGCATCACTATCTGAGGAGATTTACCACCAAGTTCCACCTGAACTTTTTTAAGGTTGGATTCTCCTGCTGATTTAATCACTCTGCGGCCAATCTCGGTCGATCCAGTAAACGAAACCTTATCCACATCAGGATGCATGGCTAGTGCTTCACCCACTGTGCTACCAGATCCAGTCACTAAATTCAGAACACCTTCTGGGAGACCTGCCTGCTGACATATTTCAACTAAGCGCACAGCTGTTAGACTGGTTAGTGTTGCTGGTTTTAATACAATGGTGCAACCTGCAGCGAGTGCTGGTGCTATTTTCATTGCAGTTAAAACCAAAGGTGAATTCCAAGGCGTAATGCATGCGACAACTCCTAGTGGGTGTCGAAGCGTGTAACTAAATGTTTTTTTACCTTCGGGTTGATAGCCAATAGAAGAAGTGATGGTTTGTCCTTCAATAGTTCTCGCTATACCTGCAAAATAGCGAAATTGATCAATTGCACCTGGGATTTCAGCCCAACGGGAAACGTACAATGGTTTGCCTTGATCTAGTGTTTCTAGTTCAGACAATTCATCGATTTTTTCATCCATAATATCAGCAATTTTATTGAGAATCTGTGCACGCTCAACCGGCAGCATGTTATGCCATTGATCACTCTCAAGTGCCGCTCGTGCAGCAGCCACTGCATCATTGATTTCAGCAATACTTCCTTTGGCTACCTCGTTTATTACAGTGCCTGTTCCAGGATCAATAGTTTCGAAGGTAGAACCATCATAAGCATCAACCCACTCGCCATTGATGAACATTTTTTGACAGCCGCGTTCAAGAAAAGCCTTGGCACTGGCAACAGTAGGTTTAATATTATTTAAAGATAATGAACTCATAGATTGACCTCATGATGTTTTATTTTTAGATTCTAAACGTCTAAGATGCAAAGTTTCTAAAGTTTCCTCATGACTTTCGCGAGTGATATTGTAGTAGGAGAAGAAATAAAAACATACCAATCCAAACACTAAAACACTAGGTCCATATACCAACCCTAGATTAAAGATAACATCGTTTGGTATATCTTCAGGTTTGACATTTTCTGTCGTTGGAAATGATATCAACGAAAGTGCTAACCCGGCTAAGAAATGCCCTACTCCTGAAGTGGCTTTGCTTGCAAAACTAATAAAAGAAAAAATCAAACCCTCTTGACGCTTGCCGGTTATTAACTCTTGATTATCGGCAATATCCGCCATGATTGATCCCATTCCTACAACCATAATTGCCATGCCAAAACCAGTCGTTATTTGACTAAAAACTAAAATGGGTAATAACAATGAACTGTCATTATCTGGAAACAGTCCAATAAGTCGTAAAATTGTAGGTAAGACAAAAGAAGTTAGAATTATTGACAACCCTAAATACATTGTTCTTTTTTTGTCCAACCAATTCATGATGTATTTTATAAATGGTATAGCAATAACAGTTGATGCAAAAAAAGCATAAAACATATATTGCATCCTCGCTGTTTCCAGTGCCCAGAAATAAGTATTCATATGAAGTACAAGTGCACGCTGTAGACCGCTTAATATAAAAAAAGTAATGGAAACAAGAAAGATAGAAAGAAATGCACGGTTTTTTAAAACAGCACCAAGTTCTTTATAAAAGTATTTATAAAAATTATAGAAACTGTCTGTAAACACTTTTTCATCATTATCACTTATATGTAAAAAAGGAATTTGTGATTGCGTACCCCTTGTTGCTATAAGAATTGCAATAATTGATACAATAGCAAACGTTAATGCGAAAGCAGGATAAGCCTCGGGATTAAGCTGACCTTGGGGATAAGCATCAGTGGCCTTAAAATAGAACGTAAAGGCAACTATGGATAAAATCATGGCTGCAACAAAAGAAAAAATGTTTCTAACAGCAACAAGAGCTGTACGATCGTTATAGTTCTCTGTTAATTCAGCTCCTACAGCATAGTAAGGGACAAGGAAAAAAGTCATCATTAGTCGTAGGCTGATTGCAAAAAACGTTAGCCATAAAAAAAGACTGGTTCCAGAAAGACTTTCTGGTGGACTAAAAAGCAAATAGAAAGCTAATCCAAATGGTATTGCTGATGCATACATAAATGGATGGCGTCTGCCTAATTTAGAATGATATTTATCTGAAAATGCACCAACAATAGGATCACTAATCCCATCAAATACTAATGCTATGAGGAGAGCTGTACCTGCTAAAATTGGGTCTAGGTACAAAACCTGAACATAATAGAATAATAAGAAAAATTCTATGGAGTTTGTCTTGATAGCTTCTGCAACTTGTCCTGTTCCAAAGGCAAGCTTAATAGGAAGACTAATTTTTCGATCACGAATTGAAATTTTGTAACCTCGTTTTAATTAAAACTTAAATAGCGCTTTTCTCATCAACTGTTTCACCGCCATATTTAGAATAGAGCCTTCCATAAATACGTTTTATAATTTCTTTACGTTCTTTATCTAGTTGCTCTTGAAGCAGGTCTGATGGTTTACCCGTTCTAAGTGAGCTTAGAGAAATTTCATTCTCTTCCGATAAAATTTCCTCAACATGGGCAAGTCGATCTTTAACCACCCAAAGTTCTGCCCCCAATTCAAGAGTTATAGAGATAAGGTGGTCAATAACCTCATTTTCAAAATAGGTGGGGTTGCCTCGCTTGAAACCTGGGAGTTTACCTAAGTCCTCAAGATCATTTGATTTTTTATCTGTCATTTGTTTCTCGTTTAATTGTTTGGTTTAAAGCCTATTCTTCCTGCAAGTATAAACTTACTGGGATCATATGGACTCATTTCAAAGCCAACCTCTTCCATAATCTCTTCGACATTGGAACGCACAAATCCAGGTAAAAAAGGTTCGCCATTGTCAGCCGCATCCATTTCACCAAAAAACATAGTGTAGACATCCCTTGTTTTATCCCCAGGAAAATCTATTAATGTAAAGCTACCGCCTGGTCTTAATACCCTTAAGGTTTCTGAAAGAATCTTTTTTGAGACTGAAACTGGAACTTCATGAAACAACAAATTAGCCACCACAATGTCAAAATGATTATTATCAAAGTTAAGCTCTTCAGCGAGCATTTGCTTAAAATTTATATCATAGTTTTGTTCTATCGCTCTGGCATGTGCGTAACGAACCATATGAGAACTGACATCTATTCCCCAAACTTCGGCGTCTGGGTAAATTCGTTTTAAAGCTGAAGAAGTGACTCCTGCACTGCATCCAAGATCAAGAATACGATTTACTTTATTATTTTTAGGAACACCCACTGTACTGGCTTGCATATCAGCAAACATGTCATTATCCGCAGCGCCACCCATAAAAACCTTTGAACCATAATCATAAAGAAGACCTGAGAGTGGTTCATTGGCATTACCACCAGGCTGAATATGAATCTCAGAAGTGGCATACTCAGGTATTGAAAAACTTGGATCATATGTGACCGAGCCAGGACCTATTTTTTCAGCATCATCCAGGGCTTGTAGTAAGTCATTTTTTCTCATATTAAGAGAATTATAAGTGCATTCCCAAAAGGATTCTTGAAGGGTACGTTTTATTCGGTAATAGGTTTTTAGAACGTTATCTTTCATGAGTAGTTCTACTGCTTCCATTGTACTGCTAGGATCAGGTTCCATGCTCTTTCCAGCATTATTCAATAATAATTTGCTGTATTCTCCAATGGGTTTCTGTTGAGCATGCAACAATAAGTTACGAGCATCTTCTATAAAATTCATATAGGCTTCATCTCGACGTGATGAGAGCGAAGGGAACACACCAGCTGTTTTTCCACGTTTATAAAAAGCCTCGTTAGTAGCCATATTGTCCTCCACTATTATTATTTTAATCTAGGAGTATTGCACACGTTTGCAATCTTCTCCAAGAAATTATACTCTTATTTATTCTAATTTTTTTTTACAAAAAATTAAATCCTTTCTCTAGAAAAAAACAGTTTTTTACTAAAATGAGTTCAACTAAGAAATATATGAATATAATTTTAAAAATATCACGTTATCTGATTTCATTCATAATTGGTTTTGTATTTATAATAAGTACATATTTGATCTTAATGAGTGGTATTTATCACACTCCTACAAAATTTTTATCATCATCAAATTACGTCACCCCCTCTAATAAAATTCTAATTGTTGGAGGAACTCGAGGTGTTGGGTTTGAAATAGTTAAAAAGTTAATAGATAGTGGAGAAGATGTAACAGCTATGGTTCGATCTACCTCAAATGTTCAACAATTAAATCAACTGGGAGTTAAACAAGTCATCGCAGATGCTCTCATTAAAGAGCAAGTTGAGACTATTTTTTCTCAAAATAACTTTGGTACTGTGATATCAACACTTGGTACTTCAGCTAAAGATTTACCGAAGCGGCAAAATTTCATCCAATCGATGATCAAAGGTGAAGTAAAGATGGATCCTAACAAGCGTCCTGACTTTATTGGTAATCGTAATATTATAGATTCAGCAAATGCATCAGGTGCTAATCGCTTTATACTTATTACAGTGATTGGTACAGGAGAGTCATATGATGCTCTGCCCCCACTTGCTCGAAGAGGGCACAAAGAAGTTATTATACAAAAAGAAAAGGCTGAAAATCATCTACGAAACAGCGGTCTTGCTTATACTATTATTCGTCCTGGTGGTTTCAGCAATGGACAATCTTCAGGCAAAGCAAAACTAACAGAAGATCATTTGGCTTTTAGCTTCATTGCCAGAGTAGATGTTGCTAATCTAGCGATCGAAGCATTAGGCAATGATCAATCTATCGGCAAAACATTTACTGCTTATGATTCAGATATGCTATATCTATATCGAATGTTCATGGACTAACTTGATTCAAGTCGCTGCATTATAAAAAAAAGATTTATAAAGGATTAAAATAATTATGAAAATAAAACGACCCACTTTTTTTACACTTATCCTCTTATTACCGTTCTTTGCTATTACAGCACCAAAAAGCTCGAATGCTCATGAAAATAATGAAAGTATCATACAAAAGGCTATTGAAAATCAAACAAGGCCTGCAAAAGATAGACAACGTGACATAGACAGAAAGCCATTTAAAATTATGAGCTTCTCTGACATAGGACCTGGAGATATAGTGGCCGATATTGGTTCAGCAGGTGGTTATTACACTAGAATTCTAAGTGATATAGTCGGATCAACCGGTCATGTTTATGGATTTAATGGTAAAGAATTTGCACGTGTTTTTAAAAATGGTAATCCAACAGACCCTATAGCGGAAGAGCACGCTAATGTGACTAGTATTATGGGTACATTTAATGCTCCTGTTTTTTCTAAAATGCTTGATGCTGCGATCATTGTACTGATCTATCATGACACACATTTATCTCAACTGAACATTAATTCGGAAGCTATGAATAAGGCGTTGTTTGATGCAATCAAACCAGGTGGCACTCTGATGATAGTTGATCATGAGGCAGAACTAGGATCAGGGACACGAGATGTTGAAAAATTTCATCGCATAGATAAGGTACTTGTTAAGCAAGAAGTTGAGAATGCTGGTTTTCGTTTTGTTGCTGAAAGTAACATCTTGGATAACCCTAATGATGCTCTCAACACGATGGTTATGATGCCAGATGTGCGTGGAAAATCAGATCGATTTATATTCAAATTTAAAAAACCAGAATAAGCTTATTGCATAAGTTTTCTGGTTGTATCACGGGTTATGATATCTGAAAGTAGTTCTATATTTTTAGGTGGAAGTTCTGGATTATTAATCCGTCTAATTAGACAGCTAATGGACTCATCGATTAATTTTTCATGTGGTAATTGAACAGTAGTTAAACGATTCATACCCCAAGAAGATATAGGATTATCTCCAAAACCAATTACAGCCATATCACGAGGTATCTCAAGATTATAATCTATGCGTGCTCCATCAATAACACCTAATGCTGTTAAATCAGAAGAACATATTACAAGTTCTGGATCTATTTTTATAATATCTGCCATGGCATTGCGTCCCTCATCATGTCCTAAAATATCTGTAAGATTAGCAAGGATTTTTCCTTCTTCTTTTTTTTCTATAACCTTGGAAAATGACTCGGTTCTTTGAATCCCTGATTCAATATTCTTATCACCTCTTATCATGACAAAACGTCTATAACCTAAATTTAAGGCTAAAGCAGCTAAGTTCTCTCCAATCGCATTATGATCAATATTTACTGTACAAGTATTCAATTCTTTTGATGAATTACCTACTAAGACTATTGGTGTATGTTTTTGATTACATTTACGAACTAGATCTTTAGATGGCAAAGCAGAAAGCATGATAATTCCATCTACCTGATATTGCATTAGAAACTCAATGGAAGTATTAATATCACTATTTTCATTAATAGTAGCTAAAACGGTTTGATAATTTTCTTTTTGAAGTTTTTCACTATATTTTTTTAAAGTACTGGCGTAGAAAGGATTCTCCCAATCAGCCATAAGCAGTCCTATCAATTGAGTTTTTTTTGTAATCAAACTACGAGCCATAACGTTGGGATGATAACCAAGTTTTTTTGCTGCTATATTAACTTTTTCTCTAGTCTTTAGAGAGACACTAGCATTTGGAGTAAATGCTCTTGATACGGCTGATCTTGATACACCTGCTAACTTAGCAACATTATAGGACGTGACCCTGCTCTTCTCCTTTTTCATATAAACATAATTCGATTAAGGCCCAATAATAGATTTTTATTATTTTTTTAAGTCTGGTATAAGTTTTGCAAAATCTTTTCGCCAAGCATCAGCTTGCATTGTTTCATCATCAAAAACTTCAAGTGTTTTATTTTTTGCATTCTGATTGGTTAGTGCTTCTATGCAAATAGCAGCAAGGTTGCCTCGACTGGTCAAACCACCATTTATAGGAACAGTATCTCCTTGTTGCATTCTTGCCCCATTAACACCTGACTCATCATTAGTTAGCCCCCCTGCCCTAATAATTGTATGAGTGATAGAACTTGATCGAATATAATCTTCACCTTTGAGTTTCCACACTAAGACATTGCCATATTTATTAAGAGGATTATTTTCTTGTGTAATGCCAGATGATGACATTTGAATAAATTGTTTCACTGTCCCTGCTCTTTTGGCGGCATCTATCAGATTCTTTGTTCCACCATAATCTATAAATTCAGGGCTATTAGGTCCTTCAAATATATTTGTCCCAAGTCCTGATATAATCGCAGTCACACCCACCATAATAGAATCTAATGATTTTGGATTCTTAACATCTGCTTCAACCCAATTATATTTATCACTAATTTTTTTAGCAGCACGTTCTTTATTACTAGTCATTGGAATAAAGTTTCTGTCTTGCTGTTTTAAGTACTTTATAACGTAAGATCCTGTCCTACCCGAAGCGCCAACAACTAAGATAAGTTCATCTTCATTTGATGTATCTGCTACCACTGAATAAAATGAAGACATACATAACAATAGAATTCCAAAGGTTACAGCAGCAATTTTATTTCTTGAAACTGTCATTGTATTAATACCCCTTTAGATAAAAATATCTAAATTAGATTGTATTTAATTATTGTTCAGTAAATACTCTATTAAAATCTATAAGTGCCAGTAAAACCAATTTGCCTTAGTGTTGGATTCACTACACTTGATACCGTTACCTGTGAATTAAAGTCTGTTCCAAATTGTTGTGCATAAATTGGCTTATCATCATCCAATAGATTGCGTACCCAGATTTTTAGATCAAAATTACCTGATTCAATACCAGCACTAAAATTCATTACTACACGATCTGGAACAAAAGCAACATTCATTTCATCCATATACTGTTTAGAACGATAAAAAGCATCAAGCCTGACAAACCCATTAAGATCACTCATTACTGATTCTGGTAGTGATTTTCTATATTCAACAGCTAAATTAGCGGTAGTTTTGCTGGAACGTTTCGGCATTTTTTTACTCATATCAGGGTAGCTTTTACCATTAATAGGTGATGTTACACAATTGATTGGTAATGTTTGATGAATACTTCCATCTATCATTTTGCTACAAAAAGCATTGCCACCAGTCCAAAGAGTGCCGTCAGCAAACTCAGCATTGGCATAACCATAGCCGCCAGTGATTAATAGATGATCAGTTGGGTTATAAATAAAATCAACTTCAAAACCACTAATATCTAATCCTTCTGAATTAGCTGTTGTTGTTAAGAAGTTAGACAATATTTGTCTAAACTGTGCATCTGTCCAGTCAATAACAAAGGCAGCGCCATTAATTTGTAAACTACCGTTAAGCCATGTAGTTTTAGCGCCTACCTCATAAGTCCAATTCTCTTCAGGTTCAAAAGATGGATCTGCTGTAATAGGAAGACTGGGGTTAATACCACCAGATCGAGTGCCATGAGAAGCAGAAGCATAAAGCATAGCGTCTTTCGTTGCCTTATAACTCACTGTGAATCTAGGATCTAAATAATCATGCTTAACTTCATGATAAGCAGGAACTCCTGCTGCTTCAAAGGTCTTAAGTGAGAAGAAGAAATCATCTTTCGTGCTTAATAGAGTGCGATTATCATTAGTCCACCGCAATTCCGTTGTTACAGTAACTTGATCTGTAACATCGTATTCAAATGAACCAAACAGTGCATGTTGTGTAACCTTATTAATACCAGAAGTTAGATGATTATTTGGATTGCTCCCTTCCCACCAAATTATTCCAGTAGTTGCTGGATCTACAGATGGTTGAGCAAGGACTGGGTGACTAACGCCCATGTTTCCATTAAAAAAGGCGATAGGAAAGCCAAATATTGGGTGGAATGCTGATGGAAAATATAGGGGTTCTGCAGTTAGAAAAATAAGTTGATCAGCAGGCAGACCAGATGCTTCAAGCGCTTCGCTGACATCAACATTAAAAGCTGTTGATGAAATGCTGTCAGATTTAAAATAAAATGCGCCTGCAGACCATCGAATTCTTTGATCTGTGTTGGATTCTATTCTTATTTCTTGAGATAAATAATCCTGGTCAAGATTCTGTGATCCAAGATAGGTGTCAGCTGCAAATAATCCTCCAAAGGATATGGTCGGTGCTGGAAAACCAGGATCTGCTACCAATAAAGGTGGAGTCCCCATAGGTCCCAAATTAGCCATACGACCAGCAAGAGGACCACCATAAAAATATGCTTGAGCTGCAGCAATAGTAGTCCAACCATAATGTTGAGCACCTTTATAACCACGATCAAGGTCCATATTTCCATGATTTTTACTTTCTGAATAAGATGAGGTTGATATAACGTTAAACTCATCATAATCAAAATCCATTTTCAGAGTAAATCGTGAAGAATTTCCCTTAGCTGAATAAGCTTCTGGAGACATACTAAATTCATCTGTTCCTGAACCATTGATCTCGCCGCAATGATAATAAGGAACTCCAGCATCGTAAGTTACTCCACGTGGCCCGCCGTCATATTCACCACAATTATTGGCGTCTATTGAGAGCGGTAATTGATCTATATTTTCTGAACCATGAAAAACACTAAAAACAATATCAGTTGATTCATTGGGAGTGTATCTAAGAGTCGCCATTATGCTTTCATTATCATGCCCACCCAATTGATACTCTTGATCCACAGGCCTATTAGAATAAGTACCACCATTATGATCAGAGTCTATAGCAAGACTTCCTGAGAGTTTTCCATCTATAATTGGCCCACTTATGGAAGCTACAACTTGACGGATGTTATCTAGATCAACTGTTGTTGTAATTTTACCGGAAAATTCATTAGTTGGTTTCTTGGTCACATAATTAATAGCACCAGAAAAAGAATTACGGCCATAAAGAGCACTTTGAGGACCTTTAACAACTTCAACTCGTTCTAAATCTAGCATAGCTAAATTTTGAGAGCTTCTACCTGAAACAAAAACACCATCAAGGAAGATACTAACATTGTTATCAAAACCACGAGTATCAATCATGCCCATACCACGAATTACTGGAATATTTAAACGACCATTCTCGCTGCTACTGAAAGTCATATTCGATGTAAAATTGGCTAAATCATTAACATTTTTAATAACCGCTTTATCCAGTTGATCGGATGAAAAAGCAGAAATAGCAAGAGGTACTTCTTGTAGATTCTCAGTACGATTTCTCGCAGTAACAGTAATTTCCTCTATTACTGTTTGTGCCATCAAAGGCTCTAACGAAAACACAAGCGTGACTACGATTAAGTTAATACAAATATTTATATTTTTCATTTTCAAATTCCCTATCATTTTTATTAGTGATAATTGCTCATAACTATAATGACATTAGGATAATTTGCAAACGTGTGCAAATTTTATTATTAAAAATAAAATATTTATCTGATAATGATGCAGTTGAATTGTTCTAATTTTTGAAAATAAAAGAAAAAGTTTTAGTCTCAAAAAATCCAATCTTTTCAGAGTATTAAACGATTCTTAATTGGTTAGCCCTAAGACAAAAAAATATTTTACTGATCGTATTTCATCAAAAGATTTGGAATTATAATGACAACGCTCTCTAAACATTATTAGGGCTTAATTTTTATATTATTTATCTTATAGTGCCCATTATTGAGACATAAAATGGGTTCTAGTTGTCTGTTATCTTTTCATTGATGAGGATATATCTTCGCTAAGTTATTTTCTTAGCTATGGATTTTTAGAATCATCTCAGTTGAATTAAGAAATATTATGACTAAAACTAAAAAATTCTCAGCTTTACAAGTAGGCATTGTTTGGCAACGCTTAAATGGCCTTTTAGACGAAACGGCTCATGTATTCGTTCGTACCTCTTTCTCATCAGTAGTTCGAGATAATTGGGATTTTGCAGTTTGCCTGATGGATTCTAATGGTAGGTTATTTGCTCAGTCTTCACGCAGTATCCCTTCTTTTATAGGCTCTATGCCTCGTACTCTAAAAGTTATGTTGAAACGCTTTCCTAAAGAGACCTTGAGCCCAGGTGATGTGATGATATCCAATGATGGTTACTATGGTACAGGCCACCTCAATGATATTACGATGATTCGACCCGTGTTCCGTGATGGAAAATTAATTGCTTATTTGGGAAGTGTATTTCATAGCGTTGATATTGGTGGAGCACCATCTGTTACTGCCAAAGATTCTTTTGAAGAAGGGTTGACTATACCTGTGTCAAAAATCTTGATTAAAGGTATTAGGAATGAGGATGTGATTGCCTTTATGACAGATAATCTTAGAGCACCTGAGGAAACTTTTGGTGATATTGGTGCGCAATTTTCTGCTTATGAGTTAGGTATCAAAAGGCTGATAAAAATCCTAGATGATGAAAAAATTGATGACTTAGATGCGTTAGTTGAAGAAATACTCGGACGATCTGAGATTGCCATGCGCAAAGCAATTTCAGCTATTCCTGATGGAACTTACAGTGATGAAATTATGCTGGATGGATTCGATGAACCCTTAAAAATTTGCTGTGAAGTATCTATTTCTGGAAGTGATCTTAGCGTTGATTTCTCTGGTACCTCTGAACAAATTAATCGGCCGGTGAATTCAGTTCTAAACTACACCATAGCTTACTCAGCTTATGCAATTAAATGCGCTTTTGACCCCTACACACCTAATAATGAAGGCTCATTCAGGCCAATTACTATTACTGCCCCAGAGGGCTCTCTGCTAAACCCATTAAGGCCTGCACCAGTTTGGGCTAGGCACTTGACTGGACATTATTTGCCACCTGTTATTTTTAGTGCACTGGCTAAATTAATACCCGATCGAATTATTGCGGACTGTGGTTCGCCAGTGTGGAATGTTTATTTTTCAGGAATATTAGACGATGGTCAACGATTTATAAAAATGTTTTTTATGAATGGTGGTCATGGAGCTCGTCCCCATGAAGATGGCCCTGCATGCCTAAGCTTTCCAAGTAATATTGCTACAGTTCCATTGGAACAATTTGAGAATAGTGTTCCTATTTTAATCATGGAAAAAAACTTAATTGCAGACTCTGGAGGAGCAGGCGAATTTAGAGGAGGTCAGGCTCAACGTCTTTCTTTTAAAATTATTTCTAAGCACCCAGTGACAATGACCATTCGACATGAACGAGTTAAACATCCTCCAAGAGGACTATTGGGTGGAAAAGACGGATCTGCAGGGTGTGATTACCTTAATGGTAAAATTATACCTGCCAAAAGTCGTATTGAATTAAAGAACAATGATGTGGTCACATTCGATACTGCAGGTGGCGGAGGTATAGGCTCTCCAGAAAATCGTTCTGAAAAGAAAATTATTCAAGATTTAAAGTCTGGTGCTGTGACAAAAGAAGCAGTAAAGCGTGATTATGCCTTTATAGAAAAAGGGGTATCTTAGATGTCTGATAATTACCGATTAGGGGTTGATATTGGTGGCACTTTTACAGACTTAGTGATGGTTAATGACAATAATGGGAGACTGTTTGATGAGAAGGTTTTGACCACTCCAGACGATCCCTCATTAGGAGTCATTGAAGGAGTGAAAAAAATTCTTGAGAAAAGTAATATTCAAGCTTCAGAATTGAAGCATATTATTCATGGTACTACCTTAGTTGCCAATGCAATTATTGAGCGCCGTGGCTCTAAGGTGGCCTTAATTACTTCTCAGGGATTTCGTGATATACAAGAGATAGGTACTGAGTCTCGCTATGATACCTATGATTTGTTTATGAAAATACCAGCACCATTGGTCACTCGGCAGTGGCGTTTTGAAGTCCCTGAAAGGATTGGTCCTGATGGGCAAGTTATAACAAAATTAGATGAATCTAGTGTTGTTAATTTGGCAAGAGCTATTGCTTCGAGCGATATAGATGCTGTCGCTGTTTCTTTGATGCATAGTTATCAAAATCCAGTTCATGAAAAACAAATACGTGAAATATTGCAACGCGAATTACCAGATATCATTGTGTGTATCTCTAGTGATGTAATGGCTGAAATTGGTGAGTATGAACGGACATCAACTACCATCTGTAATGCTTATGTATTGCCAACATTTACTCGCTATTTGGCAAGATTAACTAGAAGTTTGCATGATTTGGGTGTTGGTAAAGACTTGTATTTAATGCTTTCTGATGGTGGAACAGTGCATGAATCAACAGCAGCAATTTATCCAATAAGACTAGTTCAATCAGGTCCAGCAGGTGGTGTGCAAGCAGCAACTGCAGTCAATAAAGTTATAACTAACAATGATAATCAGGGAAATATTTTGTGTTTTGATATGGGCGGTACAACTGCGAAAGCTTGCTTGGTGGAAAATGGAAAACCAATGCACGCGAATGAATTTGAAGTCGCACGAATATTTAGGGGTAAAAAAGGTAGTGGTATACCGCTTAAAATTCCTGTAATTGAGATGATAGAAATTGGAGCAGGCGGTGGCTCTATTGCTCATTTAGATAATTTAGGGCTCATACAAGTAGGACCAGAAAGTGCTAGTGCTGATCCTGGGCCTGCTTGTTACGGCATGGGTGGCTTGAATGCCACAGTTACTGATGCTGATCTTATTCTGGGTTATCTTGACGCGAATAATTTTTTAGGTGGTGATATGCAACTTGATGTTGAAGCATCAAAAACAGCCGTTAAAAATACTATTGCGGATCCATTAGAGTTATCGGTAGTAGATGCAGCTTGGGCTATACATGAAACGGTGAATGAGAGTATGGCTCAAGCTGCAGCTATTCATGCACTTGAAAAAGCTCAACGCATTACAGATTTTTCAATGATTCCCATTGGTGGCGCGGGACCTGTTCATGCTTGTAATATTGCACTCAAACTGAATTTATCAACACTTATTTGTCCTCCAGGTGCAGGTGTTGCCTCGGCATTAGGTTTTCTTGTATCACCAACGTCCTTTACAACTCTGCAAGGTGGTGTGGTCTCTCTGAGTCAGCTAAATTTTAAAACTTTAAAAAAACAAATTCTAGAAATGGAAGAACAAGGACGAAACTTAATTACAGAAGCAATGGAGAGTAAAGATGATGTATATGTCGAGATACTTGCCTCCATGCGTTACATTGGTCAGGGTTATAATGTGGAAGTAGAGATTCCTAAATCAGTATTATCATCACAAAATATTTCTGAAATACAGCAATTGTTTGAAGTTGTTTACCTTACTCAATTTGGGAGAATTGAGTCTCATATGGCAATTGAAATCGTATCATGGCGTGTCGTGACTTCAGGTCCTACACCAACAATTGATTTAGCTAAAGCAAGAGTTGGAGTTCAATCTGATAATTATAAGAAAGGAGAAAGACAAGTCTATTTTGGCTGTAAAAATGATTTTATTTCTACACCTATTTATGAACGATCCAAGCTAGAGATAGGGCAAAAATTTGAGGGATCTGCTATTTTTGAAGAACGTGAATCTACGATCGTCGTTCCTCCTAGGTCAAATTCATATGTTGATAAAGCTTTAAATATCATTATAAATCTTCCCATCAAGGATGAGGCTGAATTAACTTAATGAATGAGGAAACAACTCATAAAACTAAGACTGTTGCTGAAACACTTGCACAGGCACTTTATGATAATAATGTCACTCATATCTATGGGGTACCGGGTGGTGGTAGTAGCTTACTTTTAATAGAAGCCGCAGCTCAACTAGGCATCAAGTTTGTACTCACTAGAACAGAAACTGGTGCTATGATAATGGCCTCAGCAACTGCAGAGCTTACTGGTTCTTTAGGTGTTGCCTTAACTACAAAAGGTCCAGGAGTTGCTAGTGCTGCTAATGGTTCTGCTTGTGCTTTGCTTGATCGTACTCCTGTAATTTTAATAACTGATGGCTTCACAGAACAGCAGTCAGATTTTATTACTCATCAATTTATTGATCAAAAAGCTTTATTAGCACCAGTTACTAAGGGCCATAGTAGATTGGAAGAAAATCAAGTCATGAGTGAGATAAGTAGACTTATAGATTTAGCTATGAGCCCTCCTTGTGGTCCTGTGCATATTGAATTAACTGGAGCTACAGCAAAGAAAGAAGTGCTAGAACTCCAAACTCAGAAGACATTAGATGAGCGTGAGTTGAATGCAGATAATTTAAATAATTTTGCCAAAGCTAATGAGCTCATTAACAATGCTTCTCGCCCGGTCATTGTAATTGGGTTAGAGGCGCGTAGTATTGAGAATGCAGAAAAAACACGAGAGTTGATCGATAATACTGACTGCCCTGTCCTAACTACTTATAAAGCGAAAGGAGTTATTTCAGACCATCATCCACAATATGCAGGAATATTTACAGGTGGAATAGCAGAGTCAGCCTGCATATCGAAGGCAGACTTAATAATTATGATTGGATTGGATCCTGTTGAATTTGTATTACAAAAGTGGCGATATCAAATTCCAATTATTGATATTTCAGTTGTTGAATACCCTGTACATTATGTAAAATCAGATGTCGGACTCTATGGTCCTATCAATAATAATATAAGTGCTTTATTGAATGGTATCTCAGTACTGTCTTCGGATTGGAAATTACCTGATATAAAGGCCTTACGCGATGACATGCATCATGCTTTACAGTGTCATGCAGAAGAAGGGATAGGAGCGCAAGATGTAGTAGAGGTTGCACTGGAATCTGCTATGTCAAAACATACTCTGAATCAAGAAAAAAAATTGCCACTTATTACCGTTGATGCTGGTGCTCATATGTTCTCGGTGATGGCTTTCTGGCCCTGCAATCAACCATTTGATGTACTGATATCAAATGGACTAGCTACGATGGCTTATGCACTGCCTGCGGCTATAGCTGCTGCTATTAATGAAACTGATAGGACTGTTGTAGCCTTTACTGGTGACGGAGGGTTACTTATGTGTCTTGGTGAACTAAGTACCGCTGTTGAACAAGATATACCCATTGTTATTATTGTATTTAACGACCAATCACTTTCGTTAATAGATATCAAACAACAAGCGTCAGGATTACCGAGCCGAGGAATGCGTTGGGAGACACCAAATTTCAGTCAAGTCATGGAGGGACTGGGCGGTAAAAGTTATCAAGTGAGCAACATACAGCAGTATCGACAGGCACTGGATGAAGCATTAGAGATTGGCAGTCCCGTACTCATTGACGTATTATTTAATCCAGAAGGATATGGACAACAATTGAAAGCACTTCGAGGTTAATTGAGAAATGCTGATAATAAAAAATAATCATGGATTTTAGGAGATAGAGATAATGAGTGTGAATTCTGAATCTACAAATAGCTTTCAATTACCACCAGAGGTTCTTGAGATTTGTGATCTAGCTGAAAACATTGTCAGCAAGGAACTTATGCCTCTGGAAGCTGAGTTTCTTAATTCATCAGATCATGCTTTTGGTATTAAAGAAACGCTTAATCTAGAAGCAGTATTTGGCAAAGATACCCTTGATCATTTAATGAATATAGCCAAGGAAACTGGGCTATGGACTTTAATGATTCCTGAAGATTTTGGTGGTGCTGGTCTCTCTATGTTAAGTAAGGTGGCTATTTTAGAGCGATTTTATTATACCGCTGTGCCCTTTCCATTTGCCAATGTACCTAATATTCTCTATGACTGTAAAGGTGAGCAAATTGAAAAATACTTAAACCCAGTTATGAGTGGAGAAAAAACCACCTGTTTTGCACAAACTGAACCAAATGCAGGTTCTGATCCTGGTGGAATGATGCAAACTAAGGCAGTCAAAGATGGAGGCGATTGGATTATAAACGGCACTAAAATGTGGATTTCTATGGCTGCTGAGTGCGATGTAATGATGGTTCAAGTTGTTACAGATGCTGAAAAACGCCAGCGTGGTGGCATTACCATGTTTCTGGTTGATCGAAACAACCCAGGCGTTAAAGTAGAAGAAGATGGAATCAAGACCTGGCTTGGACCAAAGGCCTCTCAATACATTGTACACTTTGATGATTGCAGGGTTTCTGATGACGCTATCTTGGGAGGGGTTGGTAATGGATTTCGACTAGGACAAAGATGGTTAACCATACATGATCGTTTACTCAGAGGTCCTTTCGCTCTCGGTAAAATGCAACGCGCACTTGATATGTGTATTTCTTGGTCCAAACAACGGCATACATTTGGAAAACCTCTTGCAGAACGTCAAGCTATACAATGGAAATTAGTAGATATGTATACTGATATTCAATCGCTGCGTGCACTGACTTATCAGATGGCTGCCCGCTATGATCAAGGAGAAGACATTAGAGTAGAAGCTGGCTTGATTAAATTAACATCAATGGATTGGGGAGCTCGTTGCTTGGACCATGGAATCCAAATCCATGGCGCAATGGGCGAGTCACTTGAATTGCCTTTGACATTATTTTATCGCTATCTTAGACATGGTCAGATTGGCGGTGGAACTAGTGAAATACAAAGGATGCAGATTGCTCGAAAATTACTCAAAGATTGAAAGGCATTCAAATAATAAAAAGATGCATAAATAATTAACTGAGATAAAAAAACTAAAAGGAAGGATTATGAATGATTTTAAACATGAAGCGGCATCAACTGAGGAGCAATATGGTTCACCTACTTATGCTTGGTATGTTGTCATAATCTTATTATTTGCCTATGTCACCTCATTTCTTGATCGCACTATTTTAACTTTATTAGTGGAGCCAATTCGAGAATCTCTTAATATTACAGACTTGCAATTAAGCCTTCTTCACGGGTTTGCTTTTGCGGTGTTTTATGTTTCTCTCGGCGTGCCTATAGCGCGTTTTGCTGATTCACATAATCGTGTGAAATTAATTTCTGCGGGTGTATTGGTCTGGAGCGTTATGACTGCATTCTGTGGATTAGCAAGAAACTTTACTCACATGTTTTTGGCTAGAGTTGGAGTGGGTATAGGAGAAGCAACACTTTCTCCAGCAGCTTACTCGATAATCAGTGATTACTTTCCAGTGGAAAAACGTCCAAGAGCATTTAGTGTTTACCAAACTGGAATTTATGTAGGTATGGGATTAGCAATGATTATAGGTGGCTATGTTATTGCAGTAGTACCCTCTATCAATATGCCATTTTATGGTCCTATGGAACCTTGGCAAGTGGTGTTTCTATTAGTTGGTTTGCCAGGATTATTAGTATTCTTATTATTAAGGACAATTCGAGAACCTCAACGAAAAGGTATGATGGTTGATGCTGAAGGCAATACGGCTATTTCATTTAGGGAGGTATTATCATTTATAATTGAAAGACGGGGAGCTTATGGTTATGTAATCGGTGGTGTGGCTGCTAAAAGCTTAGCATTCTATGGCGTAGCGGCTTGGTTACCAACATACTTCATGCGTACTTTTGGTTGGGATGCTCAAACTATTGGTCTTTGGTATGGTCTAGCTAGTATTACTTTTGGCGTGATTGGTATCAATACCGGATCTACTGTGAGTGTTTGGCTCCGAAATCGAGGTTACAGTGATGCCAATTTACGAATATGCTTGGGGGCTGAAGCCTGCTTAATCCCTATAGGCATACTTGCTTCTTTAATGCCAACACCAGAATTATCAATGCTATTTTATTGCGGATTCATTTTCTTTGCTAGTTTCTCAGTAGGATGTCAAGCAGCGGCTCTTCAAGAGATAACACCTAATCAACTACGCGCTCAGGTCTCAGCTATTTATCTTTTTTGCACTAACATGGTTGGCATTGGTTTTGGACCAACATTCATAGCCTTTTTTACAGATGTAGTATTCAAAAATGATGCCTTGGTTGGCTATTCTATGTCGATTGCTGTGGCTTTTGCATGCCCTATTGGAGTGTTTTTATTTTGGCGTGGTTTAAAGCCTTATCGTAAATGTTTAGATTTAGCTAAACAAAATTATGCTGCGCCAAGTTAACATTGAGATAGTATAAATATTTAAAGGAATAATAATGCATAACTATCAAATTTATATTAATGGTCAGTGGAGTGATTCAGCTTCTGGAAACTCCTTTGATAGCCTGAATCCTTATACGGGCGAATCTTGGGCATCAATACCACGGTGTAATGCCGCTGATGTAGAGGCTGCAGTAGATGCAGCCAATACAGCATTTGAGAGCGAAGCATGGCGAAGTTTAACCGCTACTGCACGTGGAAAAATGGTTAAAAGATTTGGACAAGTATTATTAGATAACGCTGAAAAACTAGCTGCTATTGAGGTGCGTGACAATGGTAAATTATATAGTGAAGTGCTAAACCAATGTCGTTATATGACTGAATGGTTTGAGTATTTTGGTGGACTTGCTGACAAAGTGGAAGGAACTGTTCCCCCGATTGATAAACCCAAAGTACTTAATTATACTCGGTATGAGCCTCTTGGAGTTTGTGCCTGTATAACGCCGTGGAATTCACCACTGCTATTATTAGTTTGGAAATTAGCACCGGCATTAGCGGCAGGAAATACTGTGGTTATTAAACCCTCTGAATACACTTCTGCATCAACCTTAGAACTTGCAAAGTTATCAGAGTTGGCAGGATTCCCTCCAGGAGTTATCAATGTGGTGACTGGCTATTCCTCAGAGGTTGGAGAGCCCTTGGTTTCTCATAAGAAGGTTCGAAAAATAGCTTTCACTGGTGGCGAAGAAGGTGGGCGACAAGTTAATATTTCTGCAGCTTCGGATTTTAAAAAAGTCACATTAGAATTGGGAGGGAAATCAGCCAATATTGTCTTCGATGATGCAGATTTAGATCAAGCAGTTGATGGCGCTATCTCTGGCATTTTTGCTGCCAGTGGACAGACTTGTATTGCTGGATCAAGACTATTACTTCAAGATACTATTCATGATGAATTTCTTGAGCGCTTGGTTGATATGTCTAGTATCGCAAAACTTGGAGATCCAATGTCTGAGGATACTCAAATTGCTCCTATTGCCAATGAGCTCCAATACAAAAAAATACTAAAGTACATAGATATAGCTAAAACAGAAGGAGCAAAATGTGTCTTGGGCGGTGGTAGCGCTACTGTTGAAGGTAACCATGAAGGATTATTTGTTTTACCGACAATTTTTTCAGACGTTGACAATAGTATGAGAATTGCCCAAGAAGAGGTATTTGGTCCAGTTCTTTCAGTAATTCGATTTAAGGATGAAGATGAGGCCGTCTCTATTGCCAATGATATTGATTATGGATTAGCGGCAGGCGTTTGGACTAAAAGTCTTAATCGAGCTGTAAATGTATCTGAACGCTTACAGGCAGGAACAGTTTGGGTCAACACCTATAGATCTACAAGTTATACATCGCCATTTGGTGGTTATAAGTCAAGTGGCTTGGGTAGAGAAAATGGACAACAAGCAATTAAAGAATATCTACAAGTGAAAAGTATATGGCTTCATACGGGTGAGTCAACTAAGAACCCTTACGCTCGTCGATAAATTAGATTAATGAAAGAAAAAATAACTCTTTAAGATCGTTGGCATCTAAAAAAGTTATTCGAAGAAATTGAATAGGAGAAATGAATGAAAAATATTAAAATAAAAAATAGCATATTAAATACCATTCTTTTTGCATTGGTGTTAACTAATATATCCTGCTCTGATAATACATCTGAGAATACATCGGAATATGGTGAGCTTTCAGGCATTGTTAAAGGGACTGAAGTTGATGTATTGCCAGTGATATATGCATATAACATTGATAAGGATGTGGGCTACACAGTATTTGTTGTTGATGGTGAATATAAAGCTAATCATATGATTGCTGGTAATTATGATGTGACATTAAGACCGGCTGTTGGCCAGTTAAAAAGTTTTAGCTCTCAAACTCATAGTTTTTACATCGACAAAGGCGACCATGCAGAGGTTGATTTTACTATTTCAGATATAGAAACGGTGCCTAATTATGTTGGTGGAATGGATTATCCTGATGCACAAATTCTCCCCTACGATGAAATATACCCTCCAGGCCCTGGAAGAGATATCCTAGAACGAACTTGTCATGGTTGCCATACAGCTAACTTTTATTCATATAACGCTGTTAGATCTTATTCTGGTGGACGAGTTCCAAAAAATAAAGATACTTGGGCTATAACGGTTGATCGAATGCATAAAGTCCCTGCTTTTGGTGCTCCAGGTAATCCATCAATGTTTGACCCAAAGTATTTAACACCTAAAGAACGAGATGTATTGGTTGACTATCTTGCTGATAATTTTGGCCCTGAAGATCCACCCAAGGTTATACAATTAGAGGTGGAACCTGAATTGGACTTAACTGCATTAAAGTCTGCAATGTTCATTGAGTATATTTATCGTGAACCATTAGGTAAATATCCAGTAGATCCTTGGCCTCATCAAGTAGATTTTGACCTTGATGGTAACGTTTGGTTAGCCTATACAGCATGTTGTATTGTGAAATTTGATCCGCGAACTGGTGAGCAATTTGTGTTTGAAGATCATGGAGGTGGTCATGGTATAGCAGTTGATCAAACCGATGGTTCAGTTTGGTATTCTGGTGATGTGGTAAGACACTTAGATCCTGAAACTGGTCTTGTTGATAACTGGAAATCGCCAGGGAACAGCTTCTTGGGAAGTAACACTCAGATTTTTGACTCAAAGGGCAACCTTTGGTTGTCTCTTCTTGGTGCGGGAGCTCTAGGTAAATGGGAAAGAGAAACAGACACAGTCAAATACTGGGATGTTCCTGTCATGCGCAGTCGACCTTATGGCATTGTTATGGATCATAATGATAAAGTCTGGTTCGCTGATTACCACAATAATGGTGTGACTCGTTTTGATCCCGATACTGAAAAGTTTAAACATTTTAATCTCATCAAAACTGAAAATGTAACGGCTATCAGACGTTTGGGTGCTGACTCAAAAAATATGATTTGGGCAGGTACTTGGGGTAACTTAGCATTCAATAATTCAAGTTTATACAAGTTGAATCCTGAAACTGAAGAAGTTACAGAATACCCATCGGGTATTCCCTATGGTGCTATTTATAATGCTGAAGCTGATAACCAAGATAACATTTGGATTGCTCCAGACAACTATGTTTCAAAATTTGATCAAACAACTAATAAATTTACCCATTACCCAATACCTACCAGATCTGACAGTTTAAAAACTACCATAACCCGGGATGGTGGTGTCTGGTTTATCTATCGCAATGCTGGGAAATATGCTGGTTATGGTGGCAGCGCAGTGGTCTTATACCCTGATAAGAACAAGATAGAAACCTTGGCTGCATATCATGATAAAAATAGTGCAGGATATGCGCTTAGTGGTTATCAAGGACCGCCTTCTCCAAAAGCTAAAGGTCTTGATCGTCCTGTTGCTCATGGTGCTCAGAATGAAGAGGAATATAAAATATTTGCTTTGGCAAACGGACTGATTCAAAAAGAGGGCCAAACTTTAACAGAGGAAAATCCAGAATGATCGACTTATTTAGCTGGTGATACCATATACATTAATGATCATAGATTGGATAGTTTGCGACAAAATTTATATACCTTTAAAGTTCAGGTATAGGAGTAACAAGTCTAAAGCCTCTAATAGGAATGAGGGAAGATATTGCAATGATTAGATCATTGAGTAATGGTCTTGAGATACTGATCTTTTTAAATAGACAAAACAGTTCTAGTGCTGGAGAATTATCTAAAAAGTTAGGCATACCTAGAGCTACGGTATATAGAATACTGGGTACACTTGAAGAAAAAGGTTTTGTATACAAACACCCAGATGATCATCGCTATCATATAAAACCAAAAGTTAAAGCCTTGAGTGAAGGTTATAGTGAAGACGATCAACTGACCACTATAACCAGGCCACATTTAATAAATGTTACAAAGATTTTGCGATGGCCTGTTGCTCTTGCTGTTAAATCAGGGGTGGAATTAATTTTACGAGACAACACAGATAAAGTTAGCCCCTTAGCAATAGAGCATTTTAGTAGTGGTTATAATGTCCCTATCCTTGGAAATGCATCTGGACCATGTATTTTAGCTTATCTAAGTCTCATTGAACAACGTGATATTCTCCACGTCTTACGTGATACTGGTCGCTTGGTTGATCTAACCAAACAATCGGTAGAGGAAATAATAAAATCGCTAAAAATAATAAAAAAACAGGGTTATTCTATGCACAAACGGGAGAGAAATAAATCCTATGTTGGGTACATGAGAATCTCTAATTTGACATCCCTTTCGATACCAATTATTAAAAAAAATAACAATATTCTTGGGGCAATGACTATTCGCTATGCAACTTCAGCATTGACTAAAGAAAAAGCTCTGAATGACTTTATACCAGTAATGGCGGAAGCGGTATCGAAGGTAGTTGAGCAAATGGAAAATGAAAATTTCTGAGCAAGGAATTATAGTTCTAAACTAGGGTACGCCACTCTTTGTGATCTGCGTTGGGATTTCGAACTATGTTAAAATAATCTTGTCTAATATTCTCTGTGATTGGCCCTATGCTTCCATCACCTACACTGAAATGATCGATGGATGTAACTGGAATAATTTCTTGTCCGGTACCGCATAAAAAAGCTTCATCTGCAAAGTATAATTCGCTGCGATCAACGCTCCGCTGCTCAACCTGATGTCCTGTTGTTTCTTGATAGCGAGTGATAATAGTATCTCGAGTGACACTCTCTAAAATATTACTTGAGCATGAAGGTGTGATCAGTTTGCCATCTCGAACCATGAAAAAGCAGGCAATGGGTGCTTCAGATACATAGTCATCTGGGGTAAGCATTAATGCACCATCATAACCATCCAGTTTTGCCTCATGAACAGCTAAACGAGCATTATGATAATTTGCTGTTGCTTTAATTCTGGGCGGGCTTGCATTATCAGATAGTCGACGCCATGAACTTACCCCTAAACTCATTCCATGTTCAGCAAAGGTATTTTTTTTTCTAGGCATCGCCGCTGCCGTAAATCCAATGGGACCTGTGGTCGATAACAAGCCTTGACCTTCAATATAAACTAAGAGCCTGATGTAAACATCAGAGTCGGGTTTGTTTGCCCTTATCAGATTTATCAAACAATCTGTCAAATACTTGCTTTCATAAGTATCCTCAAATCGCATCACCTTCATACCCACTTTTAGCCGTTTTAAGTGTTCTTCTACACGAAATAAAGAAAACTGATTGGTTTCTGGTACATGATAGGCACGCAACCCTTCAAAAACAGTTGTGGCATATGTCACGGCAAGAGATAACGGGTGTATGCTTGCATCTGCATATGGCATAAGTTCTCCATTCATCATAATTATTTCACTCTTCCACATCGGCTTAACCTTTATTTCGCCAGAAGACTATTGTCGGCAACAAGATGATTGATGGTTTTTTAACTGTCATCTAATTAATTTAACTCCAAAACATCAGTGGTAATGATCGTGCTTAATTTCTCCATATTTTCAAGGCTACGCTGATGATCTTCATCATTGGCAGCGATACAGCAATCAGAGATTACGGTTACCATAAAATCTCGGTCGTGAGCTTCTCTTGCAGTTGACTCGACTACCATGTCAGTGGCTACTCCAATCAAGAATAGTTCCTTAATACCCATGGTGTTGAGTGTGAGATTCAATGCCGTTCCATAGAAGGCACCAACACGATGTTTAGTGATAATCAACTCATCCGGCAATGGAGCCACTTCAGTTAAAAATTCAGTGCCCCAGCTTTCCAGCTTAAAGGCTTCGAATTTATGGGCTTGTCCCATGAGTGGAGAAGTTTTTGGTTGTTCTGCATAACTGGCTGAGAAACCTACACGAATATGTATTACAGAAAAACCAGCTTGTCTAAATTTCGATTGAGTTTGTGCCACTCGCTCAAGGCATTGGTGAGTTTGATTAAATGCTGCATACCCTTTGCCCGCTACCTTACCTTCTGGATGTACAATATCATTTTCAAAGTCTAGGCATAGAAGTGCTTTCATAAATTATTTTCCTTAATTGAACGTGGTTTATAGAATGTTTTATAGTTCCTGATAATTACATAATTATTGCCCTAATCATAGGAACAAGTATTACAAGAGCAAGTTCAACAGAATACTTGCCTCAATAATGGGCAAGCTCTACACCTATGAATTGCCCATTATTGAGACATATTTGCTATTGTGGATCATCGCAGAGGTTAGTTAATGCTAGATTAATTATATAGATTTATTTTGACCTTTTACGTGACTTAAAAAAAATAACATTAGGAGATAGTGAGAATGAATAAAACGCTACAATTATTGCTTGCATTAGTATGGATTTCTACTGGAATAACTACTAATAAGGCATACAGTGATGAAACCACATTAGGACAAGTACCAGAAACTGGAGTAATGTCGGGTAGTGTTTCAGGGCCAAACAAATTTACAGCTGCGAAAGTGTATGCTAAAAACTTAGATAAAAATATGCTTTACATGGTGTACACCAATAAAGGGCAATATAGAATGCCCAATCTAATGGTTGGTGCTTATGAGATTTGGTCAGAACATGAGAAACTTCGTTCAGAGCATCGTTGGGTGAGAATTGAGAAAAGCAAGAAAATAATTTTTGATTTTACTCTCAAAACAGGTCCAGCAGATCCATTAACTTTCAATCCTAGAAACACGAAAGCAGACAACGCGGTCTCCTATGATGAATTATATCCATCAGGAGCTGGGAGAGAGATAGCTGAGAGAACTTGCATGACCTGTCATGGTCAAATGCATTTACCTTCTTACAAGTTTGATAAACCAGCATGGAACGCAATGATAGATTTAATGCTGGATCCCAATGCGAGACGTGGCGCAATGATTCAAGAGGGATCTGGTGTAGGAAATATAACAGACAAGGAAAAAGATATATTGTCCGATTATCTCGCCGATAATTTCGGCCCTGATAGTCAAGATCGCGTATTGTTTTCTGAGGCTGAATACCCTTTGGATGAAGCTGAACTATCAAAAGGTTTATTTATAGAATATATGCT
>Ga0206683_10000263_pt1 | contig 39431 bp, 32 predicted proteins | sample M280m12015metaG_FD_155483 | JGI IMG/M metagenome (GOLD analysis project Ga0206683, IMG submission 155483) | Ammonia-oxidizing marine archaeal communities from Monterey Bay, California, United States - M2 80m 12015 | ecosystem: Environmental > Aquatic > Marine > Intertidal zone | place: USA...
GGTCCGTACTTTTTAACCTCTAAGACAGGTTTAAGAAACGTAGTTATTTCAGCAGGCTCTGAAAAAGTATGGCTAAATGGAACTCTGTTAAAACGAGGTCAAGACCAAGACTACACAATTGATTATAGTGCAGCTGAAATAACATTTACTGCAAAAAATTTAATATATTTTGATTCTGATATAGATATTGAATATCAATATTCAGAGTCGAACTATAAAAGTAGTTTTATCCAAGCTAATTTAAAATCAAGGATAGGTGAAAAATCTACTTTTTCAATATCATATATTGACGAAAGAGATAATTCTTCAGCATCATTATTATCTGATAATCAAAAAAACATATTTAAATCTAAAGATATTATTCAAAACTTAGGTATTGAGTCTGATTCTCTTGGTGAGTATAGTTTAATAAACGGAGTTTATGTTTATAATAATGATTTTTCACAAACATCGAATAGATATAAAGTTATTTTTAGCCCTGATCCATCTGGCCATTATATACGTAAAATTTCTTCTCAAAATCGAATTTATTATGAATTTATAAATTTAGATGTAGTTGAAAATAGTGAAAGATACTCACCAGGTAGGTCAATCCGTCCTCCTGAAAGTCAGCAATTATTACAATTTGATTCAAAGATATCTCTTTCTCGCGGATTATCTATTATTTCAGAAGGAGCACTTTCAGTTTATGAAAATAATATTTATTCAAATAGAAATTCTACAAACTTAAATGGTAACGCTTTTCAATTATTAGTTAAACAAGCTCCATTAGAATTTGGAAGAATTAAATTAGGTTTGGATTTAACGCATTGGCAAAAGGGCTCTCAATTTAGGTCTCTTAGTCGAGATAGAAATGTAAACTTTAATGAATCTTGGGATATCTTCTCCAAGAAAGTGGAAGGAAGCGAATCATTATCATCTATAAATACTAAAATTAATATTGGAGAAAAGATAATTGGTGGAATTGATTTATCTCAACTTTCGCAAGGAAATCAAATAAGAAATCGCTCAGAATTAAATTTAAACTACTCAGGAAATTTTATTAATTCTGCTCAGGTTAGATATAATAATGTTAATACAATTTTAAAATTTCAAGAATTTGATGGGCATATAAGTTTTTTTAAAGGACCTATAAAGCCTTATTTGACTTTAATTCATGAAATGCGAGAAAAATATTATAGATTTGATGATATTTTGGTTGGACTTGAATATAAGAAAAAAAATAGTTTTATATCAGTTGGGTTAGGTAAAAGGGACGATAAAAAATCAATTTCATCAGACTCTACAAGATTAGAGACAACTAAAGTTGGGAAAATATTTCAATTAGATTTTAATTATAGACAACCCTCAGGTTGGAGGTATGGATTTATGGGTCGTCAACGAATTCAGGAAGATAGCAAAGGTGAAATAATTAATGATTTTAGTAGTTTTAGAGGTACTGTAAATTATAGAAAAAAAGCAAGTCCACTTCAGTTAGATTTAGTTATTAATGCTAAACAAGGAAGTAATGAATCGCGTGCTGTTGTTTATGACTCTGTAGGTGTTGGTTTGGGCCATTACAGGTATGATAGTCTTTTAAACGAATATGTTCGTGATATTAATGGCTCATTTGTTGCTCACACTGTATTTACTGGAAATTACAAAAATGGTTTTCTTATGGATGCCTTAAATCAATTTTCAATTGATTTTTCCAAATGGAAATATAAAAAACTCAATAATCTTAAATATCGATTAATGAATCGCTTGGATTTTTATGGAGATAAGTTCATTTTTTTTGGTGATAGAAATAATAATAATATTCAATTCCACCGACAACTTTTTCGGCATGAATTAATACAAAGAAAAAGTAAAAAAGCAAATAGAAATAGAATTTGGTTTCAAGATGCATTAAATATTAATGGGATGGATCCAAGAGGATGGGATGAAAGAAGTGAGAATGAATGGGGTCTTGATTCACAACTTCTATTAAAAAATAATAAATATATTATTTTTTCAGGTGATATTCATAAGTCAATAGTTAAAAGTGAAAAAAACTGGATTACTCAAAGATTTGTTAAAGGATTTACATCAGAAGTTGGACTTAAAGAAATTCAAACAGGCATATTGCAATGGGAAACAAAATTAGTTTATTATAAAGATGCTATATCTGTTGGGGATAATTTCAATAAAGATGTTAGTGCTTTAGGTATAAAAATAAATTTTATTCGATTTATTGGTAAAACAGGTAGAATTGATGGTCAAATTGAGTATATGAATGCAAATGGTTTTTCTTCAATGCCGCCTGAAGCATTAAATGGACTCTCTGATAATCGTACTTTTCGAACAAATATTACTGGCTCTTTAATGATAAGTAAATCGTTATCTATCAATTCCTCATTGATGTTTTTAAATGATGAACGTTATGATAATTTTATCAAACTTCAAGGAGAAGTACGTGCGTATTTTTAAATTAATGACCTTGATTTCTTTTGGTATAATTCAAGCACAAGAAATTGATTCGCTTCTTTATTCAAAATTATATGAAAAAGGAGAATGGAAAAGCTTTTATCAATTGAATAAAAATAATGAATTCGATTTTGTCCAAATTAATTCTAGAATTGATTCAATGTATTTTATCCACCAACATAATGTTGAGAGATCTGTTTTAAAGCACTTATTTAAGCCAATTCTTGGACTTTCTAATCAAAATCAGGTTGAAGGTCAGCTCATAGCAATTAAGAGCGCATATCCGTTTATTAACGATGGTTCTTTTATTTCATTTGCAAAGTATGATAAAAATAGAATAGCTGCTGTAATTGATTTTAATCCAGTTTTTAAAAGTCAAATTGGTGGTTTGCTGGGTGCAAGTAAAGGAAAAGATGGTGATTGGATAACCACTGGAGAAATTGATGTACATTTAGAAAATCCCAGGAAGAAAGGTTCAGTGATGGATTTAAAATGGAAACAGCCAGATGCATTTACTAGAAAATTGTATTTTTCACTAGAAACACCATTTTTGTTTAGCTTACCATTCGGTACATTATTTCAACTTGATCAAAACTTTATTGAAAAAAACTATCATATAGAATCTTTTTCCGGTTTACTTGTAGGTTTAAGTCATTTTGGTCAATGGAGATTTGGAGGGAAAAAAGAGTCAGGAAAAGATTTATCGATAAATGAAAGATTTAATTCAGAATCAGTTTTAATTGGCTTAAAGACAGATAAGAGAAATAATAGATGGCTCCCCCATTCTGGCCAATTTTTTGAGACAGTCTTGACTCTTGGAAAATTCAATGATTATTTAGGTAAAACAACAATGTTTGAATCAAAATTCAAATTTCAAAAATATAAAGATATAGGCAATAGTGTAATCCTAATATATTCAAAAGGTGAAAGAATTTTTTTAAATAGTAGAAAATTAAATTTGGCCAAAAAAGTAAAATTTGGAGGAATAAATACAGTTAGAGGATATAATGAAGATCAATTTGCATCTGAATGGATATTTATTCAGACGTTTGAATGGTTATTTGGGGACCTTGATCAATCTCAATCATTCATCTTTATTGATATACCTGCAGTCAGTGACTATACTATTCATCCAGGATATGGTTTAGGTTTTCGTCAATATAAAGGAACAATCGCATTAGATATTTCCATTGGATTTTCAAAACGTGATGCTGGCGGGAAAATACATATTAAATTCTCTTCAGGATTATAAATGATAAAAAAGATAATAAACATATTAGCGAAAGCACCAAAAAATACTTTAAGTCAAAAAGAATTAATTAAAAGGCTTAAAGTTAGAAAAAAAGATGTTGGTGCTGTAAAAATTTTGATTAGACAAATCTCTAATAGCGGTGAGATTGTTAAACTAAAAGCTAATCATTATTGTTTACCTAATTTGCCTAAAAAAATTGAAGGAAAACTTTCGGTAACTCAAAAGGGTTTTGGCTTTGTAATTACAAATGATGAAAACGAGGATATTTTTATTGGTCGGCGTTCAATGGCTGATGCTATTAATGGTGACAAAGTTCTTGTGAAAATTAAGGGAAGATCTAATTCTAGAGGGCTTAGTGGAAGGATTCATAAAGTATTAGAGCGTGGTTCAAATACTTTTATAGGAGTTACATATTTTTATGGTGGAAAAATTTTTATTGAAATATCACCGGTGAATCCTGGGCGCGGTATTCGCTTAATTGGATCTAAAAAAGAATTATCTGAAGGTAAGATAGTTAAAGCAAGAGTGAAAGACTGGGGCAATGCAAACAATCCAATTATTGCAAGTTTTGAGTCTATTATTGGTAATGCAAATGATCCAGCTAATGATTTGAAGATGATCCTTCATAAATATGATTACAATCAGTCTTTTCCTTCAAGTATTAATCAGGAAGTAAACAAATATTCTGAAGATGATATTAAAAATGAAATAAAAAATAGATTAGATTTAAGAAAAGAAATATGCTTTACCATTGACCCAGATGAAGCGAAAGATTTTGATGATGCTTTATCAATAAAAAAAAATAAAATGGGCACTAAAATTGGAGTACATATTGCAGATGTAAGTCATTTCGTGACTCCAAGCTCACTTATTGATAAAGAAGCTATGAATAGAGGCACTTCAGTGTATTTTACTGAAGGAGTTGTTCATATGCTTCCAAAAGAATTATCTGCAGATCTCTGTTCAATTCGCCCTGGAGTTGATCGATTAGCTGTATCTGCAATCATTCAATTAAACCATAACTATAAAGTTTTAAATGTTGATATACTTCCAACAGTAATTAATAGCAAAGCGCGCTTTACCTACCAAGAAGTTCAGAATATAATTGAAGGTAAAAATACACATGCATTTAAGGCGCAAATAAATGACCTTAAAAAACTTTCTATTGCACTTTATAAAGAGCGATCAAAAAACGGAAGTTTAGATTTTGACATTCCAGAACCAATATTTGAAATGAATGACAAAGGTGTTCCGCATGAAATTAGATCTAGTGAAAGACTTATTTCTCATCGGATTGTTGAAGAATGTATGCTTTTGGCTAATAAGGTTGTTGCAGTTGAAATTCCTAAAAAAATACCTAAAAAACTTAACTTTTTCTATCGTGTTCATATAAAGCCAGATTCTTTAAGAGTTGAGAGATTTTCGGGGCTATTAAAAAGGCTCAAGCTGGGTGTCTATATTCCTGATGGAGATATGTCTCCGAATGATTTTAAAAATATATTAAAGCATGTTGAAGATTCACCTTATAGGTCATTAATTGAGAATGTAGCCTTAAGAACAATGAGTAAGGCAGAATATGCTATAAAAAATAAAGGTCATTTTGGATTAGCTTTCAGGCATTATACACATTTTACATCTCCAATTCGTCGGTATCCTGACTTGTTGGTTCATCGAATGATTAAAATGTTAGACAGTCATTCATTTGAGTTAAAAAATGAATGGAATGATAAAATTGAAGACGCTTTGAAACTTTCGAATGAAAAAGAGATAGAAGCATTGAATGCGGAGCGTGAATATATTAAAATAAAGCAGCTTAGATGGCTCGCTGATAGAATTAATTCAGTTTTTGAAGGAGCAATAACTGGAGTAACAAATTTTGGCTTCTTTGTAGGATTGAAGTCATCAATGGCTGAAGGCCTTGTTCACATGGATACTCTTGAAAATGATGAATATTATTATGATGAAGATCATTACTGTATTAAAGGCCGCAGTTTTAAAGAAGAGTTCAGATTGGGAGATAGAGTGCATATTAAAATAGTTTCTGTACAAATAGAAAAACAACGAGCAAACTTTGCTCTACATAATCAAAGTTAAATTGATGATAAAATTTAGTCAAATTTTATTTTTATTAATTTTGATTATATCCTGCGAGCCAGTTAAGCCACGAGCTCAAGGTGCTGATAATGAATTAGTGGTTGTTTCATCCTTAGAGGATAGAGCTGCAATTAAAAATATTCTAACGACTATTTTTAGTGATACATTATTTACACCTCAGCCAGAAGCTTATTATAAAACCATTTGGGTAAAACCAGAGAAATTTAACGAGGTGAATGATCACGTTAATGTAATCGTCGCAGCTGTAGGTAGTCACCCTAGAAATATGGGAGTTAAATTAATTAAACAAGTCTTATCAGCATCGCAGTATAAATCAAGTATGGAGGGAGATAATCAGTTAATATTTGCAAAAGATGTATTTGCTAGAGATCAAAACTATTTGATTATTAACGGACCAAGTCAAAATATAATTTTAGAAAGCGCAAAGGATAAAGGGCCATGGCTAAATAAGCAATTTGAAGCTCTTTTTTTTAAACGTCAAAGTATTCATCTTTTTGAAGGTTCATCTCGTCAGAAAGAATTGGAAGATAAATTATTGAAAAATTATGGATGGACTTTTAAAATACCTTGGGGTTATACAATCATAAAAGAAGACAATAAAGAGCAATTTTTTTGGATGGGCAGAGATATACCATATAGATGGCTAGCAGTAAAATGGGAAGAAGGCCTAGCATTTAGCGATTCTACATCAGTTAGTAAATACGTTAAGAAAATTTCATCAGACAATTTTAAAACAGTTCAATATTCTGATTATATGTTTAAAATCGAACCACATAGATTTAAAGATTGGGGCGCTTGGAAAATCACAGGTTTATGGGAAAGTGTAGAAGAAGCGCAGGGTGGACCATTTATATCATATCTTTTTTATGATGAATTTACAGATAGAACATACTTTCTATACATGATGATATTTCATCCAGGTAATGATAAATATTTACTATTAAGGCAAGTTGATATTGTTGCTCATTCTTTCAAAGTTAATTAAATTAAAATAAATGAAAACAGTAATCATAACTGGTGGATATGGTCAATTAGGTGTAGCTTGTAAAGAACACCTAAAGAAAAGCTTTAATGTTATTATAACTGGAAAGAACATCTTTGAACAAGATGTGAAACTAGATATTACAGATAGGAAAGATATAGCAAAAGCTTATAGCGATTTTAAACCTGATGTAGTACTAAACCTTGCAGCAATGACTAATGTTGATGAATGTGAGAGAGATAAGATTGCTGCTAATAAAATTAATATTGAGGGTGTTAAAAATCTTTGTAAAAATTTTAGTGGTCATTTCATTCAATTATCCACAGATTATGTTTTTGATGGCTTATCAGGACCATATAACGAGTTGGATGAAGTAAATCCAATCTCTCATTATGGAAAAACTAAATTAGAGGCTGAAAATTGGTTAAAAAATAATTATAGTAATGCAACTATTCTTAGAGCTAATGTTATCTATAGCTATACTAAACGTACAAAAGCTAGTTTTGTTAAGTGGGTTGTTGATTCATTAAAAAATAATAAAGAAATAAATGTGGTAAATGATCAATGGAATAATCCAACATGGACTGAGTCAATTTCATTCATTATTAACAAGATTATTGATAATAGTATAATAGGTCTTTACAATTATGGAGATAAAGATTTTATGAGTCGTTATGATTTTGCTATCTTAATCTCAAAGATCTTTAATCTAGATGAAAACCTTATAAATCCAATTAATACATCTAATTTGAATCAAATTGCTGAACGTCCGTTAAAAAGTGGATTGAAAACTGAAAAAATTGAATCAAGGTTGGGAATAGTCCCAAATTCTGTTGAAAATTGTTTAAGAAAAATTCATGATAATTTATCAAAATGAAAACACTTATAATATCACCAACATATAATGAGCGAAAAAACATAGCTACTCTTGTCCATCAGGTATTTGATCGCAACCCAAATTACCACATGCTTATAGTTGATGACAGCTCTCCAGATGGGACTTCAGAGATTATTCTTGATTTACAATTAACTTATCCTAATCTTTATCTTGAAGTTCGAAAAAAGAAAGATGGATTAGGCCGAGCATATATTTTTGGATTTAAATGGGCTTTAAAGAGAGACTATGAAGCTATTATTCAGATGGATGCAGATATGTCACATCATCCTAAAGAAATCAAGTACATGATAGAATTATTAAATTCAAATGATTTAGTAATTGGTAGTCGATACATTAATGGTGTGAGTGTTGTCAACTGGCCTATTAGGAGACTTATTCTTAGTTATGGTGCAAATTTATATTCTCGCTTTGCGACAGGAATGCCATTAAAGGATGCTACTGGAGGATATAAAGCATGGTCAAGAAATGTTTTAGAATCTATTGAATTTGATAAAGTAAAATCATCTGGATATTCATTTCAAATTGAAATGAACTTTCGTGCTTGGATTAAACGTTTTAAAATACATGAACATCCAATAATTTTTATTGATAGAACAATTGGTGAATCTAAAATGAGTCGAGCAATAATGTTTGAAGCTGTATGGATAGTATGGCGCTTACGTATTTGGCGTATTTTTGGATGGAATAAGTAAATTTTAATTTAATTTAAAAAACTCATGGCACACTATTATTTAGATTTTGAAGGTCCTATAAAGGAAATTGATCAAAAAATACTTGAACTTGAAACAGATACAGGTTCTACTGATCATACCGCTGAACTTAATTCTCTTAAATCTGAAAGAAAATTGGTTCAAAAGGATATTTCCTCAGGCCTTTCACGTTGGCAACGTGTTCAATTAGCTCGTCATCCTCAAAGGCCTTTTTCATTAGACTATATTAAATATATTTCATCTGATTTTATAGAATTACATGGAGATCGTTATTTTGGTGATGATTCTGCTGTAATTGCAGGCATCGGAAATCTTAATGGTCAAAAAGTTGTGCTTATTGGACAACAAAAAGGCCGTAATACAAAAGATAATTTATTTAGAAATTTTGGAATGATGAGGCCTGAAGGTTATCGCAAGTCTCTTAGAATAATGAAATTAGCTCAAAAATTTGATTTACCTATAATTACATTAATTGATACACCTGGCGCATATCCAGGACTTGGAGCTGAAGAAAGAGGTCAAGGTGAGGCTATAGCGCGCAATCTTCTTGAAATGTCTAAATTAACTGTACCAATTATTTCAGTCGTGATTGGTGAAGGAGCAAGTGGTGGTGCACTTGGTATTGGAGTTTGTGATAAAATGTTAATGTTAGAAAATACATGGTATTCAGTAATTAGTCCTGAAGGGTGTGCTTCTATTCTATGGAGAGATGCTTCTAAAGCTGCAGATGCTGCAGATGCAATGAAAGTAACACCAGAAGATCTTTTAGAGATGAAAATTTGTGATCGAATAATTGAAGAGCCACTTGGTGGCGCACACCGTAATTTTGAAGAAGTTGCGATAACATTAAAGAATACTCTTATTGAAGAATTAGAAATATTGAAAAAAATAGATCCAACTTCGTTTTTAGATCAGCGAATTGAGCGGTATGAAAAGATTGGTGTTTATAACGAGTCTTAATGCCTTCTTTTAGTTATTTAAAAAAAATTTTTTATAAAGACATTGACCAAATGGGTTTAGTCTATTACTCTCGCTATTTTGAGTTCTTTGAAGAAGCTCGTACAGAGTTGCTCAATAATATGGGAATTAAAGTTACTACTATTGAAGATTTAGGCTACTTCTTACCTGTCATATCAGCTACATGTGATTATAAAGAGGGAGCCAAATTAGAAGATATTATAATTGTAAAAACAGTCCTTCAACGTATGATTGGTATTAAGTTGAAAATTGTTTATGAGATATATCGAAAATCTGATAGTCATTTACTAGTGTCAGGTCATACTATGCATGTTTTTACAGATAAAAAAGGTGCTCCTAAGCGTCCGCCTAAATTTTTTATTGAAAAATTCAAACTCATTTCTCACGATTAATTAAATAAACTGCGCTTACAGCGAGCGCCCCTCCTAAAATTGTTGACCATGCTAGATTTTCATTAAGCAAAATCACTGAAAGCCCAATTGCACTAGTTGGAACAAGATACATAAATGATGTTGACTTTTTTGAGCCAAGACGCATTGTTGTTATAAAGAAAATTGTTGTTCCAAACCCAATTGCACCGACAGATATAATTAATAAGTGAACCCAAAATGTTATGTCATTGTCAAGAACATTAAATAATAAATCAAAAGGTGCAAAAATTAGTGAGAAGAAGAATGCTAGCACGTAAAGCCAAAAACTAAAATTAAGAGGATGAATATCTTTGCTTGATTTTTGAGAGAAAACTGTTACAATTGACCATGAGATAGCAGCTAAGATAAAGTAAATATTTCCAGAACTTATAAGTTCCAATACATTGATTTCCCAAATGCGAATTAGTATAATACCTCCTAAAATCCCCATAGAAATTCCGAAAAGGTCTTTTTTATTAATTATTTGATTAAAAACTTTTATTGTTATTAAATATGTAATTATTGGACTTAAGGTTGGAACAATAACACCACCTAAACTTGCCATCCCTATTTGTGTTCCTTTTAAGTAATTATAGTTATAAGCAATAAGACAAATAGATGCAAAAATAATATTGGTTAGTGAGGATTTTAGAATTTTAAAATTAATCTTAAATAATAACATAAATAGAGCAATTGTTGAAGATGCAAGAATAAATCTCCAAACCATAATGACATTAGGACTGCTGTATTGTCCAACAATTTTACCGCTTGGCCAAGAAGCTCCCCAGATTAGCATGGCAAAAACCATAAGAACATAAATTTTAAGATTATTATTATTTATTAATTTCATTAGTTAAGAATTCAAAAATTAATGACTATTAAGTATTAATATTTCTTTGAATACCTTCGTTGGGATTCAGGTTTTTATAGTCGTAATTTTAATTTCAATTATCATTACTTTAGAGGAATTTATGTCAGGACATAGTAAATGGTCGACTATAAAGCATAAAAAAGCAGCGCTAGATGCTAAGCGTGGAAAAGTATTTACTAAAGTAATTAAAGAATTAATGGTAGCTGCTAAATCTGGTGGTAGTGATCCTGATTCAAATCCAAGGCTAAGACAAGCTATCTCAACTGCAAAAGCATCTAATATGCCTAATGATACTATGAGTCGAGCTATACAGAAGGGGGCTGGTGAATTAGAGGGCGTTAATTACGAAGAAATATCTTATGAAGGATACGGCCCTGGAGGCGTGGCTATAATTATGGAAATTATGACCGACAATAAGAATCGTACCGTTGCAGAAATCCGTCATTTGATGAGTAAATATGGCGGTAATTTAGGAGAAAACGGTTCGGTAAGTTGGATGTTTGAAAAGCTTGGACAAATCACTTTGTCTAAAAATTCAGATGAAGAAAAAGCATTTGATCATGCACTAGAATTTGGTGCAGATGATTTTAATGCCTTAGAAAATACATTCCTTATTACGGCAGCACCTTCAGAGACAGTAAATGTAGCTGAAGCGATGACAGAAAAAGGATATGAAGTAATTTCATCCGAAGTAGAAATGGTTCCAAAGAATATGATGAAAATTTCTGGAGATCAACTAAAAAAGTTAGTTCTACTATTAAGTTTACTAGAAGAACACGATGATATTCAAAATATTTACTCAAATGTGGAATTTGAAGAAACTAATTTGTAAAATATAAAAAATATAAAGTGAAAAAAATTCAGCGAGTAATTGGAGTAGATCCAGGTCTAAATACAACAGGTTTTGGTATTTTAGATCAAAAAGCAGGTCAAATTCGAGTCGTAGCTTATGGTACAATTAAGCCACCATCTAAAGAATCTCTTGCAAATAGACTTGAATATTTAAATAGCCACATGAATGATTTGCTCAGAAAATTCGAACCTCATATAATGGCAATCGAAGATACATTTTATAGTAATAATATTAAATCTGCTCTATTATTAGGTCAAGCTAGAGGTGTTTTAATATTAGCTGCGGCATCAAACGGACTTGCGGCAATTGATTATGCTCCAAGGAAAGTAAAGCAATCAGTTGTTGGAAGTGGCTCTGCTGATAAAAAACAAATTCAATATATGGTAAAACAAATTTTAAAAATAGATTCTATGCCTAAATCAATGGATATTTCCGATGCTTTAGCAATTGCTTTATGTCATATTAATCAAAATAAATATTTATGAGTCTAATAAGTTCAATTAGTGGTGTCCTTTTTTCAAAAAGTCCATCGGAGGCTATTTTGGATGTTGGAGGTATTCGCTTCCTACTTCATATTTCATTTGCAACATATGAAATACTTCCTGATAAGGGTAACTCTGTAGACATTTTAACACATCTTCATGTCAAAGAAGATATTTTAGATTTATATGGTTTTAAAGATGAAGATGAACGAGCTTTGTTTTTTAATTTAAATTTGATTAGCGGAATAGGTCCACGTTCAGCAATGAATATTTTGTCTGGTACAAATCCAATGGAATTTAAAAGTCGTATAATTGATGGTGACGTTAAATCTCTAACTGTAATTCCTGGAATTGGAACTAAAACAGCAAAAAGAATTATTGTTGAATTGAAAGAGAAATTTGAAAATGATATTAATGAAAAAGATGACCTAGGCTTTACTGAAAATAGCGATACTCGTCTCGTAAAAGATGCAGCAAATGCACTTCAATCTCTAGGTTATAAATCAAACCAGGTAAATAAAATCTTAAAAGATTTAGAATCATCGGGTGAACTAATAGGTGGATTAGAAGAAATTATTAGAAAAGCTTTGGCTAAAATTATTTAAGGAGTTTATGGAATATTCAAAACAATTAACAAAATTAGGTACTGAAACAGCATTTGCTGTTTCAGCAAAAGCTCGTGCATGGGCTGAGAAAGGAAACAAAGTATATCCATTTCATCTTGGTGATTTCAACTTACCTACTCCCAATAATATTGTAGAAGCAACTCTTAAAGGTATTAAAGATGGTAAAACAGGCTACTGCCCTTCAGAAGGTATTTTTTCCTTAAGAGAAGCTTTAGCTAATGATGTTGGTTCAAAACGCGGAGTTAATTATTTACCTGATAATGTTTCGGTGCAACCTGGAGGTAAGCCAACGATTGGAAAGTTTATTGCTTCAGTTATGAACCCTGGTGATGAAGTCTTATATCCTAATCCTGGTTATCCTATTTATGAATCTCAGATAGAGTATCAAGGTGGTTTAGCAATTCCATATAATTATATCACTAGTGATGATGGATTTGATATTGATATTGACCATTTGAAAGCTTCCATTACTGATAAAACTGTAGCAATTATTTATAATAATTATCAAAATCCAATTTCAGCTGAATCTTCTATCGAGGAAATGGAAGCTATAGCTGATCTTGCAATCGCAAATGATTTATGGGTTTTATCTGACGATGCTTATTATGAAATAATATATGATGGAGAAGCAAGGTCAATTGTTTCGATTCCAGGTATGAAAGAACGCACAGTAATCCTCTATACTTTCTCAAAAAAATTTGCAATGACTGGCTGGAGAATTGGTGGTTCAATAGGACCAAAAGAAATTATTAAGCACATTTCAAAATTGAATGTGAATGCAGAATCATGTACTACTCATTTTATTCAAGATGCAATGGTTGAAGCTTTGAATGGTGACCAATCAGGTCCTCAATATCTTTTGAAGACACTTAAAGAAAGAAGAGATGCGACAGTTAATGGATTAAATGCTATTAATGGTATAAATGTAGCTCTTCCTAAAAGTACTTTTTATGTTTTTCCAAATGTTAACGAAATATTGAGGTTTAAAGGGATGACAAAAGTAGAGGAACTTCAAGAAGGTGCATTGAAAAATGCAAATGTATCTTTTTGTACTCGTGATCACTTTGGTAGACCCAGTAAAAATGAATCAGATTACTTTATTCGTTTTGCATATTCAGGAATAAACGTTGATGATATCAATGAAGGGTTGTCAAAACTAAAAGAATATTTTGAATCAAAATGAAAAAAACTTTTCTTCATAATCGACATGTTAAGCTTGGAGCAAAGTTAGTTCCGTTTGCTGGTTATCAAATGCCAATCCAATATTCTGGTGTAGTTAAAGAACATCTCATGGTACGTGAAAGTGCTGGTTTATTTGATGTTAGCCACATGGGTGAATTCATCATTTCTGGCGAGGGTGCAGAAGATTTTTTAAATTACATGACAATTAATGATATTAATGTGATTCAGCCATGGGAAGCACAATATTCAGCAATGTGCTTTGAAGATGGAGGAATCATTGATGATTTAATTATCTATAGATACCCTGATCATTTTATGTTAGTGGTAAACTGTGCAAATATTGAAAAAGATTTAGATTGGCTAATGGCAAATAAACCTAATAATGTAAATATTATGGATATTAGCCAGCAAACTAGCTTGCTGGCTTTACAAGGTCCTAATTCCAGAAAAATTCTTCAGTCAATCACAGATGTCAAATTAAATGATATCCAATTTTATTCTTTTAAATTAGGAATTATTTGTGATGAAAATGTTACGATTGCTAGAACAGGTTATACAGGTGAATTAGGTTATGAAATTTATGGAAGTAATGAAAAAATTGTGGATATTTGGGATGCAATTATTTCAAAAGGTGAAGACTTTGTAATTCCAGCAGGTCTTGCATGTAGAGATACACTTAGAACTGAGATGAAGTATGCTTTGTATGGTAATGATATTGATGATTCTACAAATCCTATTGAAGCAGGTTTAAGCTGGATAACAAAAATAGATAAATCTAAGTTTATTGGAAAAGACTCTCTAGTTAATGCAAATATAAATTTGAAACGAAAACTTGTATGTATCAAAATGAATGATCGTGGAATTCCAAGAAAAGGTTATTTACTAATGTTTGATGATGAGACTGTGGGAGAAATAACAAGCGGGACTCAATCACCTTCGTTAGGTGTAGGTATTGGATTAGCATATATTGCTACTTCTCATTCTAAACCTGGAACTGAGCTTAAGATAAAAATTAGAAAAAACTTTTTGAAATGTGTAATAATTAAATCACCTTTTTACAAGGATGGCTCATTGAACAAATGAGTAAAGTAGCTAATATTTTAATCACAACTTTATCTATTGGAGTCTTTTAAATATGAAGGAAAGAAGATTAGAAATATTAGGTATACTTTCAATTTCGGTTTCCCTGCTTATTTTTGCAAGCTTGATTGGCTATAATCCAAATGAAGATCCAGGAATCTCTTCAAGTATACTAATTGATAATCCCATGGGTATCCTTGGTGTTTGGATAGGATATTTTTTTATCAAGTTAACTTTTGGATATAGTTCATTTATTCTTCCTTTAATTGCTATTACTTGGGGCATTTGGTTTTTTACACATAAAGATTTTCAAGCAATTAGCAGATTGTCAGGTTATTTGTTGGGATTTGTAGTTTTATCCTCTATTACACTTGGCGCGGTACAGATATTTTGGTTTGGTATTGAAAATGTAATATATCGTTTTAGTGGAATGATTGGTGGGCTAATTGCAGGAATGATTTTTGATTTTCTTGGAGCAATTGGTGTTATTATAGTTCTTGTGAGTTTATGGCTAGTTCTTGTTCGTGGATACTTTGGGTTTAGTTTCTATAAACCTATAAAATTATTAATTGATAATTTTAAGAAAAAACAAGCAGATAAAAGGCTAGTAACAGAACAAGAATCTGTTGAAAGTGAAAAGCGCCTTCATACTCAAAATTTAATTTCTAAAATAGACCAACAACGTAATAATGAAGAAGAAATATCAGAACTTTCTGAAGAAATACAAGCAAATGAGATTATTGAAAATATATCTGAAGATGATATAAAAGAAAAAAATAATCAAGAAGAAAAACCCTTTCAAAAAATTTCAAAAGAATCTGAAGAATCAGAACTTGATAAAATATCACTTACAAACAATACTGATCAAGAATTAGAGCAAGAAATAGAAGAAGGCATTGTTGAAGATTTAGAGGTAGGTGAAGTAATTGAAGAAGAAGAAGTTAATTTAGATGCAGTTGAAGAAAGGAAAACACCTAAGAAAGAATATCAACTACCATCTGCAGAATTATTGACAAATCCTGTAAATATTGAAAATGCTGGTATGAGTAGAGATGAATTAGTAGAAAGAGCAAACTTTCTACAACAATCATTAGAAACATTTGGAGTCATGGGAAAAGTTGTGAATGTAAGCCCGGGACCAGTGATCACTTTATTTGAAGTAGAGCCTGCTGAAGGTGTTCGTGTTAATAAATTTGTTGCTTTATCAGATGACTTAGCTCGGGTAATGGAAGCGAGTCGCGTTAGGGTAATAGCTCCAATACCTGGAAAATCTTCTGTTGGAATTGAAATTCCTAATCTAAATCCTGATATGGTATATTTTAAATCTATAATTAATTCAGAAAAGTTTGCTTCTGCAGAATCAAAATTGGCTCTTGCTGTTGGCAAAACTACATCAGGGGAGATTGCAACTTTAGATTTATCTAAAATGCCACATCTTTTAATTGCAGGAACAACAGGTTCAGGTAAATCTGTTTGTATGAATACAATTTTAGCAAGTATTCTTTATAGCGCTACTCCAGATGAAGTAAAGTTTGTAATCATTGATCCTAAAAAAGTTGAGATGGCAGTTTATAGAGAGCTTGCTGATTATCATTTATTAAAAATTGAAGATATTGATGAACCAATAGTGACAACTCCTGAAAATGCTGTTTTGGCTTTGCGAGCAGTTGAAAAAGAAATGGGGCGTCGATATGATGTACTAGCTGACGCAGTTGTTCGTAACATTGGCGAGTATAATAAAAAAAGGTTAGAAAATGGTGAAGAGGTAATGCCATTTATTGTAGTTCTTATAGATGAATTAGCAGACTTAATGATGTTAAATGCTAAAGAAGTAGAAGCTCCTATTGCAAGACTTGCTCAGTTAGCTCGAGCTGTTGGAATTCATTTAGTAGTTGCAACTCAGCGACCATCCGTAGATGTTATCACAGGTGTTATAAAAGCTAATTTTCCTTCAAGAATTGCCTTTCAGGTTGCAACAAAAATTGATTCAAGAACTATTTTGGATACATCAGGTGCTGAAAAACTTATTGGGAAAGGTGACCTTTTATACCTTGGTCATGGCTCATCTGAACCATCACGTCTTCATAATGCTTTTCTCAGTCTTGAAGAAATCGAATCACTTATGGGGCACATAAGTAAGCAGTCTAAAGCTGAGGATTTGATTTTAGCTAGTCCCAGAGAAACAATGGGCGCTGGTGGATTGGTTGATGGAGGAGATAGTGCTGTATTTGATGAACTCTTTGATGATGCTGTAAAACTAGTTGTAATGCATCAACAAGGTTCAATCTCTTTAATACAACGACGATTAAAAGTAGGCTATTCTAGAGCTGCTAGATTAATTGATGAAATGGAACAAGCTGGTATTGTTGGTTCATTTACTGGAAGCAAGGCTCGTGAAGTTTTAGTAGATGAATCATATTTAGAATCAATCGATTAAATTTTGATAAAATATTCCCTAATTTTTTCTATGATGCTATCAGCATGTGTTTTAGCACAGACAAAAAATTGGGAAAATAGATTTATTGATGCTATGAATTATAAGGATGGTGTTTCAATTAATGTAAAGATAGATCAGATGCAATTTGATTTAAAATCATCTGATTTAGGCCTGATAGAAATAATGGATAAAGACAATTACCTTCTTGATTTTTCAAATGAAACTGTTTTTGTTTCTGAAGGTATAATTAAAACATTTAATAAAGTAAATAATCAATTGATAATAGATCAATTAATTGAAGGTGATATTACTATTTTTGATTTACTTACTGGCGACTTTAAAGATGTATTATTTGAGAATCCTGACCAAAGAGGAAATTCAATTTTTGTAAACTTTAATATTAAAATGATGGGATATAGTGGATTTATAAAAACTAAAGAAAATGGTGAACCGCTTGAACTAAAGGTAAAATATGGGCCTGATCAATTTTTACTTTTAACAGTAACAAATTATATCAAAGGAAATTTAAAATTAATCAATGAATTTAATCCTTTAAATGCAGAGATAATCGACCTCCGTGAGTAAAATAATAAAATTTATATTTAGTCTTCTAATAAGCATATTAGGTCTTTACTATGCTTTTAATAAGGTAAACTTGAATGAGTTATGGTTTTATTTAAAATCAGCCAATATATTTTATATAATTCTAGCAAGTGTATTACTTATCTTTTCTGTAGCTATTCGCGCTGAAAGATGGCAACTATTGCTTGAGCCAATAAAAGTAATCTCTTTTCGTCCATTATTTAGTAGTACAATGATTGGATATTTTGGTAATGCAGTTATGCCTTTTCGATTTGGTGAATTATTAAGAGCTTTTTCGATTGGCTCAATAAAAAATATTGATATTTCAGCTGCTTTTGGAACAATATTACTTGAACGTTTATTAGATATGCTTGGATTAGTTTTTACAATGTTTATATTTAGTTGGTTTTACCCTTTTGAGTATGGCGGAAGGAGTGTTATGATTATTATAGCCTTATCTTCCATTTTAGTTTTTGGATTTATTCTTTGGTTGGGTACTAAAAAATACCAAATAATTCCATCATTAAAAAAACTTTCAATATTTAATAAACCTTTTATGCAAAGATTATTAAATATTACAAATAATATAGTTAATGGAATCACTTCCATTAAAGACACAAAACATGTTGGTCAAATTATTCTACATACTATTTTTATGTGGGTTGTCTATTTTTTTATAACCTATTCAGTGATTTTAGCAACCAATATAAATATAAATTGGATAGGTGTAGGAATTATACTTATTTCAACATCTTTAGCTCTTGCAATACCTGCTGCTCCGGGAGGATTAGGAACATATCATGCAGCTGCTGTATACATATTGACATCATATTTCTTTGTTGATAGAGTAGAATCTCAAGCTTTTGCAGTTATACTGCATGCTGTAGGTTTTTTACCTTTATTATTAATTGGCTTTTTGTTTTTTATAAAAAGTTCGCTTGAATTTAAAGATATATCAAAAGAAAAAATTTAATAATGAAAAAATATGATACAATATTTTTAGATAGAGATGGAACTCTAAATCCTGATTCAGGATACATTAATTCTTTAGATAAATTTTCTTTTTTTGATTTCACTTTTGACGCACTAAACATGTTAAAAGCATATGGAGAAAATTTTTGTATAATAACTAATCAATCAGGTGTTGGACGAGGAATAATTGATATTGATGAGCTTAGTAGAATAAATAGTTATATACTTGATAAATTTTATGAAAATAAGTTATCTTTATTAGGAATTTATTATTGCACTGATCATCCTGATAATGCAACTGAATTTAGAAAACCAGGTGTTGGATTGTTTAAGAAAGCTGCAAATGAGAATGGTATAGATCTAAAAAGATCAATTATGATTGGTGATGCGAGATCTGATATACAACCAGGAATAAAGCTTGGAATGGAAACAATGCTTGTTTTGACAGGGAGAGGAAAAGAGACTCAATCGAAATTGGATAATATTGATCCTACTTATTGTGCAAAAAACATTTTTGAAGGTGCAAAACAAATAATGAGTGAGAATAATTAATGAAAATCGGTGTTTTAATGGGTGGAAGTTCTTCAGAACGAGATGTTTCATTAAACTCGGGTAAAGCTATTAGTAATGCATGCCTGGAGCTAGGCTATGAAGTTATAAATTTTGACCCAAAAGATGGATTCAGCTCAATAGCAGTAGAAATTAAAAATGTAGATTTAGTCTTCAATGCTCTCCATGGTGGCGATGGAGAGAATGGAGTTATATCTTCAAAACTTAATAATTTAGGTGTTAGACATACTGGTTCTGAAAAAGAATCTTCAGCTATTTGTATAGATAAGGATACTAGCAAAACAATTATAAAAAGAGAGAATTATTTTACCCCAGATTGGCTTCTTTTGAAAAAAGATGATAGAACTCCAGAAGTTAAAAATCTTAGCTTTCCACTAGTTGTAAAGCCTAATAGCGAAGGAAGTACTATTGGATTATCAATTGTGCAAGATGAATCAAAATTAAATGATGCAATAGAATTAGCTAGGAACTTTGATAGTAAGGTTTTAATTGAATCATTTATTGATGGCAGGGAAATTACAGTAGGAATTATAGCTGGGAAACCATTACCGATAATTGAAATAATTCCTAGTCATGAACTTTATGATTATGAATGTAAGTATACTAAAGGTATGACAGATTATATTTGCCCACCTGATTTAGAAGAAAATATTAGTTTATCAATTCAAAATATAGCTTTAAAGATACATAGGCTATTAAAATGCAGACATTACTCACGAGTTGACTTTAGGTTAGATAAAAACAATAAACCTTGGTTTTTAGAAATAAATACACACCCTGGTATGACAGAAACTAGTCTATTACCTAAATCGGCAGCTGTTGCTGGGATTGATTTCAATTCATTAATTAATATAATTATTAAAAAAGCATTATAGAACTATGTCTTTAAAATGGATAGCCATTCGTTCTAAACCAAGATCTGAAAAGATTGTCTCAATTGAATTAAGTAAAAAAAATATAGAATCATTTCTTCCTACAGTTAAAAAACATCAAAAATGGTCTGATAGAAAAAAATGGGTTGATTTTCCACTATTTCCAAGTTATTTATTCGCAAAAATTGAATTGAAAGACTCTATTTATATACTTAATACCCGCGGTGTAAGTACAATAGTGAAATTTGGCGATAGAGTAATTACTATTGATGAAAAAGTAGTCAATTCAATTAGATTAGCTTTGGAAGGTGAGTATGATTTACACCCAATAAAATTTTTTACTATTGGAGATCGAGTAAGTGTGATAGATGGGCCTATGAAAGGTGCGGTAGGTATAGTAGAAACTAAACATAAAAATGATGAAAATCGTTTAATTATAAAGATAGAAGCATTACAGCAAGCAGTAGCTGTTCATATCAATTCTGAATATTTAGAATACATCAAGGACTAAAATGCTAAAATTCTTTAATTCTCTAACAAACAAAAAAGAAACTTTTAAACCAATAATTAAGAATAAAGTAAATCTTTATACTTGTGGCCCTACTGTTTATGACAAAGCACACATAGGAAATTTTAGAACATTTTTATTTGAAGACCTTCTTAAAAGAACATTGATAGCTTTTGGTTATGAAGTTAATCATGTAATGAACATTACAGATGTTGATGATAAAACAATAAAACGAGCTAATGATAGTGGTAAACAACTTTCTGAAATTACTGAATACTACACAAAGTTATTTTTTGAAGATTCATTATCTTTAAAAATTTTACCTGCTAACAATTATCCATTAGCAACAGAACATATTCCTGGTATGATTGAAATGATAAAGTTATTAATAAATAAAAACTTTGCATACGTAACAGAAGAAGGTTCTGTGTTTTTCAAAATTAGTAGCTATAAGAATTATGGTAATTTGACAAATATAAATACGTCTGAAATGCAAGTCTCAAGCCGTGTATCATCTGATGAATACAATCTTGATAGTCCGCAAGACTTTGCTTTATGGAAAGCATATAAGGAATCTGATGGAAACATATTTTGGAATTCACCGTGGGGTAAAGGTCGCCCTGGTTGGCATATAGAGTGTTCATCAATGTCTATAGAATACCTTGGTAAGCATTTTGATATTCATTGTGGAGGTTTTGATAATAAGTTTCCTCACCATGAGAATGAAATAGCTCAATCTGAATGTGCATTTGGTACAAAATTTGTTAATTATTGGCTTCATTCTGAGTTTCTTTTAGTAGATGGTGGAAAAATGAGTAAATCATTAGGGAATGTTTATACAATTCCAACTTTGATTAAAAATGGTTTTACACCTGAAGAAATTAGATATATTATGCTTACTGCTCATTATCGTTCCAAAGTTAATTTTAAACTTGATAAGCAACATGAAGTGAAAATGGCAATTAAGCGAATTCAAACTGTTAAATCTCGTTTAGAATCAATCAATAGAATTAGTACTAATTCTTTTCCAAAAATTAAAAATACTTTTGATAAAATATTAGGTGATGATTTAGATACGCCAAAAGCGATGGCATTAGTTTTTGACTGGGTTAGAAAATTAAATATTGATATGGATAAAAATAATTTAAGTGATGAAGAAATATCTAATTCTTTTAATTTTATTAATTATTTCAATTCTATTTTTTGTATCTTAGTTGATAATTCTAAGATCCCAGCTAATATAACAAAGTTGGCAGAAGCTCGAGAGACAGCTCGAAAAAATAATGATTGGGAGGAGTCTGATAGGCTAAGAGACATAATTAATGCTAAAGGTTGGAATATTAGAGATGGCAATTCAGGACAAAAAATATTTCCTAAATAGTTAATTAACTCTAAATAATTTTTTTCTAATATATAATTGTCTTTAACTTTTTTTTAAACTAATTTTCAAGGCTTTTTTCCACATTAATATGGCATAGTCACTACAATAACTGTGCCAAGCTAATTGATAATGGACGATGAAATGATTCAAGCGACGGGTTAAATCCATATAAATAATTTATTATTTTTGGATTTCTTCCGACTTGCCGGTGTAGCTCAGTTGGTAGAGCAGCTGATTTGTAATCAGCAGGTCGGGGGTTCGAATCCCTTCGCCGGCTCGATTTGTTGTGTTGATTTAAGTCGCTATACTTATTTAATAAGTATATTGCAATTAGGGGAAATGGCCGAGCGGTCAAAGGCAGCAGACTGTAAATCTGCCGACGTAAGTCTACGGAGGTTCGAATCCTTCTTTCCCCACTGTGCGGGTGTAGTTCAATGGTAGAACCCCAGCCTTCCAAGCTGGTGACGTGAGTTCGAATCTCATCACCCGCTCGAAGTGCCTACGTAGCTCAGTGGTAGAGCACTTCCTTGGTAAGGAAGAGGTCGCCGGTTCAACTCCGGCCGTAGGCTCTCTTTCAGTCCTTAATATTAATTAATTCAGGAGGATTAATATAAAATGTCAAAAGAAAAATTTGAACGAAGTAAACCTCATTTAAATATTGGTACTATTGGTCACGTTGACCATGGTAAGACAACTTTAACTGCGGCGATAACAATGACTCAGGCAAATAAAGGCTTGAGTGAAGTACGCTCATTCGATAGTATTGATAACGCTCCTGAAGAAAGGGAGCGTGGAATTACTATTCAGACTGCTCATGTTGAATATGAGACACCTAACCGTCATTATGCCCATGTGGATTGTCCTGGTCACGCTGATTATATTAAAAATATGATCACGGGTGCCGCACAAATGGATGGTGGTATTTTAGTTGTATCAGCAGCAGATGGTCCAATGCCTCAGACACGCGAGCACGTATTGCTTGCCCGCCAGGTTAATGTCCCCTCAATTGTTGTTTTTATGAATAAAACAGATCAAGTAGATGATGAAGAGTTGGTTGAGTTAGTTGAAATGGAATTACGTGATCTACTAAATGAGTATGATTTTCCTGGTGATGACATTCCGATTATTAAAGGTTCAGCATTAAATGCCCTTAATAATATAACCGATGAAGCAGCTACTGCCTGTATTACTGAGTTGATGGAAGCTTGTGACAGCTTTATTCCAGAGCCAGAGCGCGACATTGATAAGGCCTTTTTAATGCCTGTCGAGGACGTATTTTCAATTACGGGTCGTGGTACGGTAGGTACTGGTCGTGTTGAAAGTGGAATTGTTAAAGTTGGTGACGATGTTGAAATGATTGGAATGGGAGAAACAAGAAAAGTTGCAGTTACCGGCATAGAGATGTTTAGAAAGCTTTTAGATGAAGGTCGAGCTGGAGATAATGCAGGATTATTGCTTCGTGGTGTAGATAAGGAAGATCTAACTCGAGGAATGGTATTAGCCAAGCCGGGTTCAATTACGCCGCACACAAAATTTAAAGCGAGCGTTTATGTCTTGAAAAAAGATGAAGGTGGTCGCCACACGCCATTCTTTAATGGTTATCGACCTCAGTTTTATTTTAGAACAACAGACGTGACTGGAGTGGCAACTTTGCCAGGCGGAACTGAGATGGTTATGCCAGGTGATAATGTTGAGTTAGAAATTGAATTAATAACACCAATTGCAATGGACAAAGAACTTCGCTTTGCGATTAGAGAAGGTGGCCATACGGTTGGCGCTGGTGTTGTAACAGAGATAGTAGAATAAGGTAATCTTTTATGGCTGGCAATAGTAAACGTGCAATAATTCATTTAGAGAGTTCAGCAGGTACAGGATTTCGCTACACTGTAACAAAAAGTAAGCGTTTACATCCTGAAAGAGTAGAATTTCGAAAGTATGACCCTGTGGTACGTAAACACGTTATGTTTAAAGAGACCAAATAACTACTCTTAATGAAATAGGAGTGTAGCTCAATTGGTAGAGCACCGGTCTCCAAAACCGGGGGTTGCAGGTTCAAGTCCTGTCACTCCTGCAATTTATTTGAGATTAAAGAATTAAGGCTAAATGAATAAGATAAAAAAATTTTTCTCTGACGTTAAATTCGAGATGAAAAAGGTTTCATGGCCCAGTTGGGAAGAACTGAAAGGTTCAACTTTTGTAGTTATTTCATTCTCTATTATAGTTAGTATTTTTTTATTTTTTATAGATAGAATATTAGCAACATTATTACAGGTAATCCTCTAAAATGAATTGGTATACACTTAGAGTTATTTCAAGTAAAGAAAAGAAAATAAAAGAAAATATACTTTTTGAATTAGATTATCAAAATTTATCAGATGAAGTAGATGATATTTTAGTTCCCTCTGAAAATATAGTTGAAATGAAAGATGGAAAAAAGAAAGTAAAGAATAAAGTTTTCTTCCCTGGCTATATATTAATTCAAATGAGTGAATCTAAAGAGGCGCGTTTTTTAATTGAAAATACAAATGGAGTTATAAACTTTGTTGGTCCAAATAATGAGCCTCAAGCTCTTAAGGAATCTGAGGTGACAAGAATCCTTGGAGAAGTAGAAGGTAGGGAAGGTCGTGAAATAGTTATGGCACCTTACAAGATAGAAGACTCTGTTAAGGTAACAGATGGTCCATTTGCAGATTTTACAGGTTTTGTTACAGAAGTCAATGACGAAAAGCAAAAAGTAAAGGTTTCTGTTAGTATTTTTGGAAGATCTACGCCTATTGAATTAGATTTTTTACAGGTTGAATTAGAAAAATAGGTATATAAATGGCAAAAAAAGTCTCAAGTTATATAAAATTACAAATTCCAGCGGGACAAGCTAATCCAGCTCCTCCAGTTGGACCAGCCTTGGGTCAACATGGTGTAAATATTATGGAGTTTTGTAAAGCGTTTAATGCTGCAACACAAGAACAATCTGGTATGATCATCCCAGTTGTTATTACAGTTTATGCAGATAGAAGTTTCACTTTCATAACAAAGACACCGCCGGCTGCAGTACTTTTGAAAAAAAAAGCAGGCGTCCCCAAAGGGTCAGGTGAACCTAATAGGGAAAAGGTTGGTAAGGTCACAGAGTCAGACTTGCGAGAAATAGCTGAGCTTAAAATGAAAGATTTAAATGCAAATTCAATTGAGATGGCCATGGAGATGATTCGTGGAACAGCTCGTAGTATGGGTTTAGAGGTTCGAGGTTAAAATGGGGATTTCTAAAAATAAAAAAGAATTAAATAAAAAAATTGATTCAATGAAAAATTATTCTTTAAAAGACGCTGTGAAATTAGTTAAGGAATCAAAGTTTGTTAAATTTGATGAATCAATTGATTTAGCAATTAACTTAGGCGTTGACCCTCGGCATGCAGACCAAAATATTCGCCTTACAACAACATTGCCGCATGGTACCGGTAAAGATGTTAAGGTTCTTGTTATTACGCAAGGACCAAAAGAAAAAGATGCGCAAGAAGCTGGCGCTGACTATGTAGGCAAAGAGTATTTAGAAAAATTGAAAAATGGATGGGATGATGTTGATAAGGTTGTTGCTACTCCTGACATGATGCCGGAGTTAGGTAAACTTGGAAAAATTTTAGGACCAAAAGGTCTTATGCCGAATCCAAAGAGTGGAACTGTTACAATGGATATTACTTCAGCAGTTAAAGAGCTTAAGGCTGGGAAGATTGAAATTCGAGTAGAAAAAACTGGAATAGTTCACATCCAGTGTGGAAAAAGTTCTTTTGAGGAAAATGCACTTTTGGAAAATATTCAGACAATTTATGATACAATAATGAAAGCAAAGCCGTCATCTGTAAAAGGTACTTATTTTAAGAAAATAAGTATGTCTTCATCGATGGGGCCTGGAATAAAAATAGACCAAGGAACTATCAGGTAATTAAAATGCCAAATACAAAAAACATTGATCAAGTAGAGCAGCTAACTGATAAGCTTTCTAAAGCAAAAGCTATATATTTTACCGAATATCATGGGTTAAATGTTGAAGACATAACTGAACTTCGCCGAGAATTCAATAAAAATGATGTTGAGTTTAAAGTTGCAAAAAACACTCTAATAAAATTAGCGGCTGAAAACAATAAATTGGATGGTTTGAGTTCGTATTTAAGTGGTTCAACTGCAATTGCGCTCTCTTATGAAGACCCAACGAGTCCTGCTCGAGTTCTAAAGCAATTCAAGAAAAATCATGATCTACCAGAAATTAAAGGTATTTTATTTGATGGAGAAATTTTAGAAGGAAAAGAATTTAAAAGGATTGCGGATTTACCAACAAAGAATCAATTGCTTGCCATGCTGGTTGGCGCTTTGAGTTCCCCAATGACCAAACTAGCATTGACTTTAAAAGCTTCAATGACTGATTTGGGTAATGCATTAAACAATTTAAAAGATCAAAAATCTAATTAAGACTAAAAAGGAGCTATGATAATGGCTGATACAAGTAGAGCTGACGTGCTAACTTATCTAGAAAGCGCGAATATGATGGAAATTTCTGAATTAATCGGAGAAATTGAAGAAAAATTTGGTGTTACTGCTGCTGCGCCTGTGGCTGCAGTTGCTGCACCTGCAGTTGGCGGTGACACTGCGAGCGAAGAAAAAGATGAGTTTGATGTTATTTTAACATCAGCAGGTTCATCTAAAATAAATGTGATTAAAGTCGTTCGTACGATAACTAGTCTTGGCTTGAAAGAAGCTAAAGAGCTAGTTGATGGTGCCCCAAAAGCTATTAAAGAAGGCGTTGCAAAAGCAGAAGCTGAAGAATTAAAAAGTCAGCTTGAAGAAGCTGGTGGGTCAGTAGAATTAAAATAAATTCACTGATTTACTAACATCTTAAATTAGAAATTTGCCCATTACAACTAAAAGAATGGAGACATAATTGGCTGCCATAAATAATCCCTTTGCTACTCGTACAACATTTGAAAAAACTAAAGCTGAAATAGAATTTCCGGATCTTCTTGCTGTGCAGGTAGATGCCTTTCAGTCTTTCATTCAAGAAAATTTACCTGAAGATGAACGTTTGAATATTGGACTTGAAGAAGTTTTTCGCAATGTTTTCCCAATCGAAGATTCACACAAGAATTATATCCTTGAGTTTAAAAGTTATTTTTTAGGTTTAGCTAAATATACACCTGAAGAATGTATGGATAGAGGTTTGACGTATTCTGTGCCACTTAAAGCTCGTTTAGTCCTTCATATTACGAATGAAGATGATAGAAGTAAATATGATCAATCGATTGAGCAGGAAGTTTATTTTGGAAACATTCCTAATATGACTAATAAAGGTACATTTGTTATTAATGGTGCTGAGCGTGTAATCGTTTCACAGCTTCAACGTTCACCAGGTGTTTTCTTTGATCAGTCTATCCATCCAAATGGTACAAAGTTATTTCAAGCTCGAATCATTCCATTCAGAGGTTCTTGGGTAGACTTTACTACTGATATAAATGACTGTATTTTTTCTATTATTGATAGAAGAAGAAAATTCCCAGTTACAATGCTTTTGCGTGCCCTTGGGTATTCAACTAATGCAGATATTTTTCGCGCATTTAATTGTATTGAAGAAGTAAAGCTTAACAGTAAGAATGTTTCGCAAGCAATTGGTTCTACAGTTGTTGAAGATATAATTGATCAGGAAACTGGTGAAATTTTTATGGAAGGAGGATCAGAACTAACTCAAGAGATTATAGATTCATTGAAGGCTGCAAAGATAAAATCAATCGAAGTTGTTAATCAGAATAAAGACTTTCACTCAATGATGCTTCTTAATACGATGATAAAAGATCCTAGTAAAAATACAGAAGAAGCTCTAAGTATTGTCTATCAATTACTTAGATCTGGCGAACCACCAAATTTAGAAACTGCTCAAAAATTTATTGAGAGGATTTTCTTTAATCCGAAAAAATATGATCTTGGAGAAGTTGGGCGTTATCGCCTAAATCAACAGTTTGGCCTAAGCGTGCCAGTTGAAGATACTGTACTTACTATGGATGATATAATTCAAGTTGTTAACTTTCTTGTAGACATGCGTAAAGGTGAAAGAGGTTCTGACGATATTGATCATTTAGGTAATCGTCGTGTAAAATCTATCGGAGAGCAACTTACCAATCAATTTTCTGTTGCATTAAGTAGGATGCTCAGAACTATTTATGAAAGAATGAATCTTCGTGAGCAAGAATCAATTACTCCTCAAGATTTAATAAATTCTCGAGTTGTAACAACAGTTATAAATACGTTTTTTGGTACAAGTCAAATGTCGCAGTTTGGTGATCAAACAAACCCCTTGGCTGAAGTAACGCATAAACGTCGAATATCAGCATTGGGTCCAGGTGGTTTAACAAGAGAGAGAGCTGGGTTTGAAGTTAGAGATGTCCATTATACGCATTATGGTCGTTTATGTCCAATTGAAACTCCTGAAGGTCCAAATATTGGTTTGATTTCATCTTTGGCATTACTTGCAAAAGTAAACCGTCATGGATTTATTGAGTCGCCTTACAGAAAAGTAAATGTAAAAGAAGGTAATGCTTTTGCTACTCACTCCATTGAGTATCTATCTGCAGATGATGAAGATCGTGTAATGATTGCACAATCTGATGAAGAGTTAGGTCAGGATGATAGATTAACAAGTGATAATGTAAGAGCTAGGATTAAAGGAGATTTCCCCATAGTCTCACCATCGCAAGTTGAATTTATGGATGTTGCTCCTAATCAGATTTTATCTGTAGCAGCAGCTTTAATTCCTTTCTTAGAACATGACGATGCTAATCGTGCTTTAATGGGGTCAAATATGCAACGTCAAAGTGTTCCATTGATGAAGCCAGATTCTCCAATTGTTGGAACCGGTTTAGAGACGAAAGTTGCTGTTGATTCTAGATCTGCTGTTGTTGCTCCTGTTGGTGGTCGTATTCACTACGTTGATGCAGAAAAGATTGTTATTAGAACATACGATGTTCCTGAAGATTTAACATTAATTGAAGGTGAAAATCTTGTCGCTGTTAAGCTTAGAAAGTTTAAGCGCACTAATCAAAATACATCTCAAAATCAGCGACCGATTGTTTCAGAAGGAGATAGAGTGGAAATAGGACAGCCTATTGCCGATGGAACATCTACTCAAAATGGTGAACTGGCATTAGGAAAAAATGTTACTGTGGCTTTTATGCCGTGGAGAGGTTATAACTTTGAGGATGCTATTGTCATTAGTGAGCGCCTTGTTAAGGAAGACCTTTTTACAAGTGTGCATGTAAATGAGATTGAACTTGAAGTTCGCGATACTAAAAGAGGTGAGGAAGAGTTAACTCCAGAAATACCTAATGTTGGCGAAGATGCTACTAAAGAATTAGATGAGCGTGGTATTATTAGAGTTGGAGCAAAAGTGCGTGATGGGGATATATTAATTGGAAAGGTTACACCGAAAGGTGAAACGGATCCAACACCAGAAGAAAAACTTCTCCGTGCTATTTTTGGTGAAAAGGCTGGTGAGGTTAAAGATGCTTCAAAGAGAGCATCTCCAGGTGTTAATGGTGTCGTGATAAATACAAAATTATTTGAAAAACGTAGTAAGTCTGCGAGATCTGAAGAAAGACAAAATATTCTTGCATTGCAGAAAGCTAGCGCAATTCGTAAAAAAGAGCTTAAAGATTCTAGAGATGAAAAATTAATTACATTGCTTAAAAACCAAATATCTGATGGTATTAGAGATATTTCATCTGGTAGAACGCTAATTAAGAAAGGTACGAAGTTAACAGGAAAAAGAGTTGATAGTTATAATCTAGAGCGATTTGCTCAGGACTCCTCATGGGTAGAGGACAAGCAATCTTGGCGTAAGATCAAAGCTGTTTGGCGTTCTTTTTGGAAGGAATGGCGTGTAATAGAAGAAACGCTTGATAGAGAAGTTTTTAAACTTCGTATTGGAGATGAACTTCAGCCTGGAATTCTAAAACTTGCAAAAGTTGATATTGCAAATAAAAGAAAAATACAAGTTGGTGATAAAATGGCAGGTAGGCATGGTAATAAAGGTATTATTGCAACTGTTGTTCCCGAAGAAGACATGCCATTTTTAGAAGATGGTAAACCTGTAGATGTTGTTTTAAACCCTCTTGGTGTTCCATCTAGAATGAACCTTGGCCAACTTTATGAAACAATGCTAGGATGGGCCGGTGATATTCTTGGATTGAAATACTCAACTCCTGTTTTTAATGGTGCTACTCCAGATGAAGTTGAGAATGAATTAAAAAAAGCTAAACTACCTTTAACTGGAAAAACGACCCTTGTTGATGGAAGAACTGGTGAAAAACTGGAAAATCCAGTAACTGTCGGAGTTATTTATATGATGAAATTAAGTCATATGGTAGATGATAAAATGCATGCTCGTTCAACAGGGCCATATTCACTTGTAACGCAACAACCACTTGGTGGTAAAGCTCAATTTGGTGGCCAGCGTTTTGGTGAAATGGAATGTTGGGCTTTGGAGGCTTATGGAGCTGCTCATACTTTACAGGAAATTCTTACTGTTAAGTCTGACGATGTTGATGGTCGCTCTAAAGTGTACAATGCAATTGTTAAGGGCGAGGAATTGCCTGAATTTGGTGTTCCTGAATCTTTTAATGTTCTCATTAAAGAACTTCAGGGACTTGGTTTAGACATCGAATTAGATTAGGGAGAAATACTTTGACATTCATACAGACAAATAAATTAGATACAACAAAAGGTTTTTCATCGATTACTATAGGTTTAGCCTCTCCTGAGGGAACGCTACAGAGATCTTATGGTGAAATTCTAAAACCTGAGACAATTAACTATCGCTCTTATAAACCAGAGAAAGATGGTCTTTTTTGTGAAAAGATTTTTGGTCCAGTTAAAGACTATGAATGCCATTGTGGTAAGTATAAAGGTATCAGATATAGAGGTATCATTTGTGATAGGTGTGGAGTTGAGGTGACTCGTAAAAAAGTTCGTAGAGAAAGAATGGGTCACATTACGCTTGCTGTTCCTGTTGTACATATATGGTACTTAAGGTCAATTCCTTCAAAATTAAGTTATTTAGCAGGCATTAGTACAAAACATCTTGAAAAAGTTGTTTATTATGAGTCTTTCCTCGTTATTGAACCAGGAAAAAGTGGCAAACAACAATTTGAAATGATAGATGAATTTGAATATATAGAGTTAGAAAGACTTCATGGGTTTGATGCTGTAAGCGAAGAAGAACGTGATAATGAAGATTATTTTTACGCAACAATGGGTGGAGAAGCTTTAAAAGAGATGCTTTCTAGAATGAATCTTGTTGAGCTTCGTCGTGAATTAGAAGATGTTCTAAAAAACTCCAAATCTAAGCAGAAACGCGAAGAGGCATTAAAGCGTCTTAAAGTCGTCAAGTCTTTTCTTGTGGACTTGTCAACAGTAAAAAGAATTAATAAACCAGAATGGATGGTTGTCTCTATATTGCCTGTTATTCCTCCTGAATTAAGACCTTTAGTTCCTTTGGATGGTGGACGTTTTGCAGCTTCAGATCTAAATGATTTATATCGTCGAATTATCATTCGTAATAATCGTCTAAAGCAATTAATGGAGATTAAAGCTCCAGATGTGATCTTACGTAATGAAAAAAGAATGCTTCAAGAATCAGTAGATGCGCTATTTGATAATAGTCGCAGAAAAACTGCAATTCGAAGTGGTACCAGGAGACCGCTGAAATCTATTTCTGATATGATAAGAGGTAAAACTGGTCGTTTTCGTCAGAATTTATTAGGTAAGAGAGTTGATTATTCAGGACGTTCAGTAATTGTTGTTGGTCCAGAATTGCAGCTTCATGAGTGTGGACTACCAAAAAATATGGCACTTGAGCTATTTAAGCCTCATATGATTAATGAATTGATGGCTCGCGGCTATACCCAAACTCCAAGAAGTGCAAAACTAATGATTGAAGACAAGGATCCTATTGTTTACAAGGTTCTTGAGTATGTTGTTAAAGATCACCCAGTTATGTTAAATCGCGCTCCAACATTGCACCGTTTAGGCATTCAGGCCTTTCAACCGGTTTTAGTTGATGGTAAAGCACTTAGGATTCATCCTCTTGTCTGTTCAGCTTTTAACGCTGATTTTGATGGTGATCAAATGGCTGTCCATGTACCTCTTTCTTTGGCTGCGCAAATGGAATGCAGAATTCTTATGCTTTCAAGTCATAATATTTTGCATCCAGCAAATGGAAAGCCTTTAGCTTTACCATCTCAAGATATGGTTCTAGGAACTTATTATCTAACTTGTATGCGTAAAGACTCAAAAGGCGAAGGTAAATCATTTGGTTCCTTTGATGAAGTTATTTTAGCGTATGAAAATAAATCTGTAGATGTAAATGCGACCATTAATGTTCGTCATAATGGCGATTGGTATAAAGATACAACTGTAGGTAGAGTCATTATTAATGCAATCTTGCCAGAAGAGATGGATTATATTGATGATGTAATAGATAAAAAACGATTGAGTAAGTTAGTAAATGAAACATATCTTATTGCAGGGAACCAAAAAACAGTAGAGTTTTTAGATAAATTAAAAAATCTTGGTTTTGAAGCATCAACGAGAGCTGGACTCTCTATCGCAGTAAGTGATATTCTAATACCAGATTCAAAAGATGAAATTATTAATATAGCACAAAAAGAAGTTGATGCTATTCAAGACAAATTTAAACGCCATGTATTAACTGATGGAGAAAGATATAATAAAGTAATTGATATTTGGACACATGCTACTAATAGCGTTGCCGCGTCAATGATGGACGGCCTCAAGTCAAATGATCAGGGTTTTAATCCTGTTTATATGATGGCAGATTCAGGCGCGCGTGGATCACAGGACCAGATTAAACAGTTAGCTGGAATGCGAGGCTTAATGGCGAAGCCCAAAAAATCTATGACTGGTGGTAAAGGTGAGATTATTGAGTCCCCAATTACCTCAAATTTTAAAGAAGGTCTATCCGTTCAGGAATATTTTATTTCTACTCATGGTGCGCGTAAAGGGTTGGCTGATACTGCTTTGAAAACAGCTGACGCAGGATATTTAACTAGAAGACTAGTTGATGTTTCGCAAGATGTGGTGATATCCGAAACAGATTGCGGAACCATAAATGGAATTTTGGCTGATGACTTAAAAGAAGGTGAAGATATAATAGAACCATTATCTGAAAGAGTTTTAGGCCGGACTGTACTTGAAGATTTTATAGAAGATGGAAAAACTAAAATAAAATCTGGAACTATGATTCGTGATGATGAAGCAATAATTGTTGCTGATAGCAATATTGAATCTCTTAGAATTAGGTCCGTTTTAACTTGCGAATCACTGAGAGGTGTTTGTGCAAAATGCTATGGTTGGAATCCTTCAAATCACAAGTTAGTTGATTTAGGAACCGCTGTTGGAATTCAAGCCGCTCAGAGTATTGGAGAGCCTGGTACGCAGCTAACTCTAAGAACTTTTCATATTGGTGGTACAGCTACTCGTATTATTGAGCAATCTGAAATGAAAACAAAAAGAGCTGGTAAGGTCAAATATTCAGAAAACTTAGAAGTCGCAGAAGCCAAAGATGAAGCAGGGATCCTTGTAACGCGTTGTATGGTTAGACATGCTAAGCTTGCAGTGCATAATAATGAAGGTAAGACAGCTGCAGAATATAATGTCCCGTATGGTGCAAATTTAAATGTTGGTGATGGTGATAAAGTTGATGCTGGAGCTAGTTTGTTTCAGTGGGATCCTTATACAGATGTGATTCTAGCTAGACAAACTGGTATCGTAGAATTAAAAGACTTTATTGAAAATGAGACATATCAAGTTGAATCAGTTGAAGGTGGAAAAAAACAAATGGTTATTGTTGAATCGAAAGATCGCAATTTAAGTCCGCACGTTGAAATTGTAGATAAAGACGGTGCTATAATTGCCGGTGGTACAATCCTTCCAGTCACAGCTAATCTTGTTGTGCGTAAGGGCGACAAAGTTAAACGCGGACAAACGTTAGTTAAAATTCCTAGAGCTATTGGAAAGACTCGAGATATTACAGGAGGTCTTCCACGTGTGACAGAACTATTTGAAGCACGAAAACCAACCGATCCAGCAGTGGTATCTGAAATAGATGGCCATGTAAAATTTGGTGAAACAAAGCGCGGGATTCGAAAGATTATAGTCACGGGTGTTGATTCGGTTGCTAAGACATATTCTATTCCTTATGGAAAACATGTTGTTGTGCATGAAGGAGATAAAATAACGGCAGGAACATCATTGTGCGAAGGTAGTATTTCTCCTGCTGATATATTAAAAATTCTTGGACCTAATAAAGTTAGAGAATATTTAGTAAATGAAATTCAGGAAGTGTATCGTTTGCAAGGTGTAAAGATTGATGATAAGCATATTGAGGTTATAGTTAGACAGATGATGCAAAAAGTAAGTATAGACGATGTTGGTGATTCGCATTTTCTTCCTCAAGACCGTATAAATAGAGCTGAATTTTTTGAAACCAATGAAAAGCTTGCGTCTATGGTCGTAATTACTAATTCAGGTGACTCAGAACTTGAGGTGGATACACTTGTTAGTAAAAATGATTATACAGAAATTAATAAAACATTAAAAGAAGAAGGTAAAAAACCTGCCAAGTCAACCAAGGCAAGGCCTGCTACGTTTAATCCTTTATTGATGGGTATCACTCAAGCCTCATTAAATACGGAAAGTTTCATTTCAGCGGCATCTTTCCAAGAAACTACAAGAGTTCTTACTGATGCATCAACTTCAGGTAAAACTGATTATTTGCGCGGATTAAAAGAAAATGTAGCAGTTGGAAGACTCATACCGGCAGGATCTGGTTCACCGCATTTAAAAAATATATTTATACCAGACCCTGAAAATAAGAAACAAGACGATACAGAAATTGACGAATCTAAAGTCAGTAAAGAACTAATCTAAAAAATAAAATTAACGCATTATTTAATTGCTATACTGTTTAAAACAATTGTAATTTTATAAGCTTTTATGGAAATGAAATGCCGACGATAAACCAATTAATTCGCCAAGGAAGAAAGCGGGTAAAGAAGAAAAACCCTACACCTGCTTTAAAAGGTAATCCTCAAAAAAGAGGAGTATGCACACGTGTGTATACTACTACACCAAAAAAACCTAACTCGGCACTTCGCAAAGTTGCTAGAGTTCGTTTAACGAATGGTAAAGAGGTTAACGCTTATATTCCTGGCGAAGGACATAATTTGCAAGAACATTCAATAGTCCTAATTGAGGGTGGTCGTGTCAAAGATCTTCCTGGCGTGCGCTATCATATTGTTCGTGGTACATTAGATACGGCTGGGGTATCAGATAGAACAACAAGTAGGTCACGATATGGAACAAAAAGGCCTAAAGGGTAGATATGAGACGAAGAAGACCTGAAAAAAGAAAAATATTACCAGACCCAATATATGGGGACCTAGAGGTGGCTAAGTTTATGAATTTTCTAATGTATGGCGGTAAGAAGGGTGCTTCAGAAAAAATATTTTATGGAGCAATGGAAACTGTAAAGTCTAGAACGAAAAAAGAAGGTTTAGAAATTTTTAGGCTTGCTGTTAAAAATGCTGCTCCTTTATTAGAAGTCAAATCACGTCGTGTTGGCGGTGCTAACTATCAGGTTCCAATAGAAGTTTCTAGAAATCGACAGTTCTTTCTAGGTGCTCATTGGATTATCAATTCAGCGCGGAGCCGTTCTGGGCGTTCGATGTCCGACCGATTAGCGTCAGAATTAATCTCAGCTGCTAACAATGAGGGTGGGGCTATTAAGAAAAAAGAAGATACGCATAGAATGGCTGAGGCAAATAGAGCCTTTGCTCATTTTAGATAAATTATAATAATATTAAATTTTTATGAAAAAGATTTCTCTAGATAAAGTTCGAAATATTGGTATTATGGCTCATATTGATGCTGGTAAGACAACATTGACTGAACGAATTTTGTATTATACTGGTAGGACACATAAGATTGGTGAAGTGCATGATGGTGGCGCTACTATGGATTGGATGGAGCAAGAGAAAGAAAGAGGAATTACAATTACTTCTGCAGCAACAACAGCTATTTGGGAAGATCATAGGGTTAATATTATTGATACTCCAGGGCATGTTGATTTTACGGTTGAAGTTGAAAGATCGCTTCGTGTATTAGATGGTTCTTGTGCTGTATTTTGTGCTGTCGGTGGTGTAGAGCCCCAAAGTGAAACTGTTTGGAGGCAGGCTGATAAATATGGTGTTCCACGTATTGCTTTTGTAAATAAAATGGACCGTACAGGCGCAGACTTTTATAATGTATTAGAAATGATTAAAGAAAGATTGGGTGCAAATCCTTTACCGATTGTACTTCCTATAGGCGCTGGTGATATTTTTACTGGAATTATTGATTTAACTTCGATGAAAGCTATTCTTTACAATGAGTCTTCATTGGGTGCTCATTTTGAGATTGGCGACATACCTAGTGATATGCTTGAAGAAGCAGAAAAATGGAGACATCACTTAATCGAAGAGACAGCTAGCTACGATGAAGATTTATTAGAAAAGTATTTAGCTGAGGAAGAAATCACTGAAAATGAATTAAAAACCGCAATTAGAAAAGGTTGTCTAGACAATACTTTTGTTCCAACGCTTTGTGGATCTGCTTTTAAAAATAAAGGAGTTCAAAGATTGTTGGATGCAGTAGTTGATTTTTTACCTTCCCCACTTGACATCGGAGAAATTTCTGGTTTTAGCCCAGACGATTCAGATGTTAAAATGACTCGTAAGCCAAGTGAAGATGACCCATTTAGCGCGCTCGCTTTTAAAGTTATGACAGACCCTTATGTTGGGAAGTTGACTTTTATGCGTGTTTATTCTGGCTCTCTCAATGCTGGGTCTTATGTTGCTAATCCAAATACAGGTAAACGTGAACGAATTAGCCGCATTCTTTTAATGCATGCCAATAAAAGAGAAGAGCTAGACAAAGTTTGTGCGGGTGAAATTGTTGCTGCAGTTGGTCTGAAAAATTCTCATACAGGTCATACGCTTTGCGAAGAGAAAAAAGAAATTATTTTAGAATCTATGGAATTTCCTGAGCCAGTTGTTGAGGTGTCTGTAGAGCCTGCAACAAAGGCAGATCAGGACTCACTATCTAAAGGACTTGGAAAACTTTCGGAGGAAGATCCTACATTTAAGGTGTCAATTAATCCCGATACAGGGCAGACAATTATTGCTGGTATGGGTGAGTTACATTTAGAGATATTGGTTGATAGGCTTCTTCGTGAGTTTAATGTTCAAGCTAATGTAGGAACTCCTCAAGTTGCTTATACTGAAGCAATTACAAAACGAGTAGAAAAAATTGATGTAAAGTTTGTTCGTCAGTCTGGTGGTCGTGGACAATTTGGGCATGTTGTTATAAATGTTGAGCCCAATGAAGTTGGCAAAGGTTATCATTTTGAGAATAAAATTGTTGGAGGAGCTATTCCTCGAGAGTATATAAACCCTGTTAGCGACGGAATTCAAGAGGCTATAAAAAATGGTGTTTTGGCTGGTTACCCGATTGAAGATGTCAGAGTAGAATTAGTTTATGGTTCTTATCATGATGTAGATTCTTCTGAAATGGCTTTTAAGATTGCAGGTTCTATGGCTATTCAAGAAGCATGTAAAAAAGCAGGTCCAGTCCTCATGGAGCCAATGATGAAAGTAGAAGTAGTCGTTCCTGAAGAATATTTAGGTGATGTTATGGGAGATATTAACTCACGGCGCGGCAATATTGACAATATGGGCCAGCGTAAAGATGCGCACGTTTTAAATGCTGTAGTTCCATTGGCTAAAATGTTTGGTTACGCAACAGATTTAAGATCTATAACGCAAGGTCGCGCGGTTTTTCATATGGAATTCTCAAATTTTAAAGAAGTGCCAAATTCAGTAAAAGAAGAAATTATTGAAAAAATACATGGTAAAGCATCTTAAATAAAATAGGATTAATATAAAATGTCAAAAGAAAAATTTGAACGAAGTAAACCTCATTTAAATATTGGTACTATTGGTCACGTTGACCATGGTAAGACAACTTTAACTGCGGCGATAACAATGACTCAGGCAAATAAAGGCTTGAGTGAAGTACGCTCATTCGATAGTATTGATAACGCTCCTGAAGAAAGGGAGCGTGGAATTACTATTCAGACTGCTCATGTTGAATATGAGACACCTAACCGTCATTATGCCCATGTGGATTGTCCTGGTCACGCTGATTATATTAAAAATATGATCACGGGTGCCGCACAAATGGATGGTGGTATTTTAGTTGTATCAGCAGCAGATGGTCCAATGCCTCAGACACGCGAGCACGTATTGCTTGCCCGCCAGGTTAATGTCCCCTCAATTGTTGTTTTTATGAATAAAACAGATCAAGTAGATGATGAAGAGTTGGTTGAGTTAGTTGAAATGGAATTACGTGATCTACTAAATGAGTATGATTTTCCTGGTGATGACATTCCGATTATTAAAGGTTCAGCATTAAATGCCCTTAATAATATAACCGATGAAGCAGCTACTGCCTGTATTACTGAGTTGATGGAAGCTTGTGACAGCTTTATTCCAGAGCCAGAGCGCGACATTGATAAGGCCTTTTTAATGCCTGTCGAGGACGTATTTTCAATTACGGGTCGTGGTACGGTAGGTACTGGTCGTGTTGAAAGTGGAATTGTTAAAGTTGGTGACGATGTTGAAATGATTGGAATGGGAGAAACAAGAAAAGTTGCAGTTACCGGCATAGAGATGTTTAGAAAGCTTTTAGATGAAGGTCGAGCTGGAGATAATGCAGGATTATTGCTTCGTGGTGTAGATAAGGAAGATCTAACTCGAGGAATGGTATTAGCCAAGCCGGGTTCAATTACGCCGCACACAAAATTTAAAGCGAGCGTTTATGTCTTGAAAAAAGATGAAGGTGGTCGCCACACGCCATTCTTTAATGGTTATCGACCTCAGTTTTATTTTAGAACAACAGACGTGACTGGAGTGGCAACTTTGCCAGGCGGAACTGAGATGGTTATGCCAGGTGATAATGTTGAGTTAGAAATTGAATTAATAACACCAATTGCAATGGACAAAGAACTTCGCTTTGCGATTAGAGAAGGTGGCCATACGGTTGGCGCTGGTGTTGTAACAGAGATAGTAGAATAA
>Ga0206683_10000267_pt1 | contig 39313 bp, 33 predicted proteins | sample M280m12015metaG_FD_155483 | JGI IMG/M metagenome (GOLD analysis project Ga0206683, IMG submission 155483) | Ammonia-oxidizing marine archaeal communities from Monterey Bay, California, United States - M2 80m 12015 | ecosystem: Environmental > Aquatic > Marine > Intertidal zone | place: USA...
TTGATCTCCTCGTCGACGATGAACCCACAGCAATTCAGTCAGCAAAGAGGTATCTCAACTTTCTATGGGATCAACCCAATGGACAGCCAAACGCATCGTCCGAGGGAATCGCCGATCTGGTGCCGGAGTCTGGTCCCTACGACGTACATCCAGTCATCCAAGCCATAGTGGACAACGAACCCATTTTGGAATTGCGGCCTAATTTTGGACGGAGCGTCGTCACCGCGCTTGCACGCGTCGACGGAAGAACAGTTGGGATACTCGCCAGCAATCCCGCGGTCGACGCCGGGATAATCAGCGAAGCAACGGCCACCAAGATCGGACGCTTCGTAGAATTATGTGACTCCTATGAGTACCCAGTCGTTTCTCTTATCGATAGTCCCTACACCGCTATTGAAACCCAGACAGGTCTGCAACCCGGACTTAGCCGTTGGCACACTCGAGTGCTGCAAACCCAACAACGCCGTACGGTACCAATCGCCTCAATTCAGCTAAGGCAAGCAGGGGGCTTTAGCGGGCACCTCATGGCGGGCTCTCCCACCGGGCATACGGTCCCCTTGTGGCAGGTCGCCTGGCCTACGGCACACCTTGGAAGTCACGATCCGTTCACCGCCACTAGAAGTTTTAACTCCTTTGACGACATCATTGAACCTGTAGAAACTCGGCTCGGTTTGTCCCGACTCCTGAAGCACTTGCCCACCTCGGTCGAGCGCCGTTCAAGCCATCGAAAGAAGAAACACACGATCGACACGTGGTAACTGAAGGTTTGGCCTGGTGCCGGTCCCCGAAATTGTTTCGAAATTGTCTTGCTTTGTGCTTGCTATCCCGACGCACCGTGCTTTAGTTTTTTGCGACTGAACGACCGTTAGGCTCACCACGATGCGTCTGATGTTTGGCGGGGGCTCAGGAAGGGACCAAAACGACTGTGGCAGACGCGACAACCCATCTTGGTGACGCCCCACTTCTGGTAGTCGAGGACCTAGCGACGCATTTCGCTATCGATGTCGGGCTCGTTCGCGCCGTTGATGGCGTGAGCTTTAAGCTTTATCCGGGTCAGACTCTTGGCATTGTTGGCGAAAGCGGTTCAGGGAAAACCGTGCTGGCTCGAACAATTATGCGTTTGAATCTTGGGGGAAACGTTCGGACTTCCGGGCACGTACGGTTTTTGGAAAAAGACCTGCTTGATTTGCCCATCTCCGATATGACACGAATTTGGGGACGAGAAATCGCGATGGTGTTCCAAGATCCGATGACGTCATTGAATCCCGTTGTGAAGATTGGTCGACAAGTCACGGAACACGTCCGCAAACATTTTGGGATATCGAAGGCCGAAGCACGAAACCTAGCGATCGAACTACTGCAAAGTGTGCGCATTCCTGAAGCGGAAGCTCGCTTTGAAAGCTTTCCTCACGAGCTATCAGGTGGAATGCGCCAAAGAGTTTCGATCGCCATCGCTCTTGCTTGCAACCCAAAGCTGCTGTTCGCCGATGAACCCACAACAGCGCTAGACGTAACGGTCCAACATCAGATCCTGAACCTACTTGGCATGCAGCAACAAGAACGAGACATGGCGATGGTGTTGGTCACTCATGATTTAGGAGTGGTAGCCGGCCGCACCGATGAAATTATTGTCATGTACGCCGGAAAAATTGTTGAACAGGCCAATACCTCAGAGATCTTTCACCGCACTTCTCACCCTTACACCGAAGCGTTACTGCGATCTATTCCCAAAATCGATCAACCAAGCCACACACGCCTCGCCGCTATAGCGGGCCGCCCTCCGGACCTCGCTGACTCGCTCCAAGGCTGTTCTTTCAGCCCCCGATGCCCTTATGCTCAGGAACGCTGCTTTGAAGAAGACCCACAGTTGGAAGCTCTAGCAACAGACCACTTGTCAGCCTGCTGGTACCCAGTAGGAACGCCCGAAAACCAGGCAGCCTGGGAAAAGAACCTTTCAGCCGGGCGGCCTTCCACACTTGCAATCGCAAACGGTCAAATCGTTGATGACGTATCGGTGCAGTTACCGTCGGGAACTTCCTGATGGCAGGTGGCGGCAAGGCTCACCTTCGCCCAAGCGAGGAAGTTCTCATTTCTGCTCAAGATGTGGTGGTGGAGTTTCCAGCATCACGCGGCCGTGTTGTCAAGGCAGTGAGCGGGATCAGTCTCGACGTAAAAGAAGGAGAGACGCTAGGCCTTGTAGGCGAATCCGGGTGTGGAAAATCGACAACGGCTAAAGCATTAATTCAGCTACCGCCGCCTGATTCAGGAACCGTACATTACAAAGGCGAAGATCTAACGAAGCTTGACGGAGAGCGCCTTCGTCAAGCACGCACCGACCTGCAAATCATCTTTCAAGACCCAATTTCTTCTCTCAATCCACGTCGCAGAATCGGAGATGTGGTTGCCGAACCTCTAAAGGTTTGGGGTCCGAGCGACGCCGCATCGCAAGTCGAGAAAGTAAACGCGATGCTCGAAACCGTCGGCATAAACCCTGACGAGGCGCGCGATAAACGACCTCACGAGTTTTCCGGAGGTCAATGTCAGCGAATTTCGATTGCCCGAGCTTTGGTCCTTAACCCCCAGGTCATTATCTGTGACGAACCGGTCTCAGCACTCGATGTGTCAGTCCAGGCTCAAATCCTCAATATGCTTGGGGATCTCAAAGCCGAATACGGATTGACATTGGTGTTTATCGCACATGACCTCGCAGTGGTGAAAAATATTTCTGACCGAGTAGCCGTGATGTACCTCGGCAAACTTTGCGAAGTATCTGAGTCCAACGCGCTATACAACAGCCCGGCGCATCCGTACACGGAATTGTTGTTGAATTCGAGTCCGATACCAGATCCTGACGTGACGCTGGACACGGATTTGGTTGAACAGGGGGATGTGCCCTCTCCAATCGATCCGCCGACCGGCTGCCGTTTCCACACTCGATGCGCTTATGCCTCCGATCGATGTGTGACTGAAGAACCTCAAATGCAAAAGATTTCTGATGACCACTACGTCGCGTGTCATCACCCGCTCGCCTCTGTCGCCAACTCGGCGGGGGTGAGCGTTTGATTAAGCATTGCTTCTGCCCGGCAGAAGCTCTAGCGGTTGGGCATTCGTCCTCCGCAAAATCACGTATTTCAGCAAGAACTCAGGGAGGGTTCACATGAATAAAAGCTGGCTAAAGATCCTCGCATCGTTGTTTACGATTGCGTTGATCGCCGCTGCCTGTGGAGGTAGCGACAGCGACTCGGGGTCGAGCAGTAGCTCGGATGCCGCGAGCAGCACAGAAACCGAAGCAGAAACCGAAGAAGAAACCGAAACTACTGAAAAGGCTGAGGAAGTCATCGAGGCCGGCACTGAAGCCGAAGGCGATGTCGACACTGAGGTCGAGGAGATAGTCGACGAAGTCAACTACGGCGGCAACTTGACCATTGGCCTTGAAGCAGAAGCGACCGGGCTTCGCCCGTGGGAAGACGCATGCTCATCCCCGTGTCTCACCATGGTCCTCGCCATACATGACACTTTGGTAGTACAGCGCGCCGATGGAACCATTGGTCCATGGCTAGCAACATCATGGGAGGCAAACGACGGCTTCACCGAGTGGACATTCTCGCTTAACGAAGGCGTCACATTCCACAACGGGTACTCGTTCAAAGCGCAGACCCTTGTCGAAATGTTTGAGCTCCAAAAAGTCGGCGCTTCAGCGGCCGGAATTGTCACCGCGGCCAACCTCCAAGAGGTAATCGCAGTAGATGACTACACCGTTAAATATGTTCTAGGAGCAGCCCACTCAGCGTTCCCGTCGTTCTTAGTGCAAACGCCTCTCGGCGCAGTGTTTGAGCCGTACGCCGCTAACGACGACTTTGATGGCTACTCCATGAATCCAATCGGAACCGGTCCATTTACGATGGACAAACGCGATCTGGATAACGAGACCATCGTTGTGCGAAACCCGAACTATTGGATGAACGATCAAGACGGCAACCAGTTGCCATATCTTGACTCAGTGACATTCCGTCCGATTCCTGATGAAGGAACCCGATTGGATTCGTTGCTTTCGGGCACCACTAATGCCATGCAAACACTACGTCAGGGCACCATTCGCGATGCCCGCTCCGCTAAGGAAGATGGGGCCGACATCACGCTTCTTGAATTCCAAGGAAACAACGTCGGTGGCGGCATGTACAACTTGAACAACCCTCCATTGGATGATGTTCGCGTTCGTCGCGGCTTGACCCACATGAACAACCAAGATGCCGTCATCGAGGCTCTTGGCGGTACAGGAATTTCGCTTCCTGGTACCCAGTGGTACAGCCCAGACAGCCCGTGGTATTCCGAAAAGGTTGCTGCTGCTTTCCCAAGCTTCGACTTCGACGCTGGAAAGGCGCTCATCGAGGAGTACGTGAACGATCCGGACAGGTCCGATGGTCGAGCAGTTGGCGACAAGATTGAAGTTGAACTTTCTTGCCCACCCGACCCAACACTTATCGCGGCGATCCAGGTCGTTGAGCAGTTGTGGAGTGCATCTGGGATGGTTGATGTCAACCTCACGAACTACGACCAGCAAACTCACATCGGTTATGCGTTAGGTGCTCCTCCGGACTTCCAGGGGTCACATGGTGTGCATTGCTGGCGTTGGTCAAGTCAAAACGATCCGTCAACTGAGTTAAACCGCCAGCTCGCTCCACATACTTTGGGAGTAGCTGCGGCATATGGGCTTGACGGCATCTTCACACCGACCAACTTCCCGAACTACTTCGATATCGAAATCTTTGGCTGGCTAATAGCGGCTATCGGTACCGATGTGTTTGAGGAACGTTACGCACTTTATGAAATGGTGATGATGCGTCTCGCACGCGACGTACCGATCTATTTCTCTGGTCACACCGCTACGCTGCTCGCCCTTGATACCAACATCAGCGGTATCAACGGCTGGGTGCTCCCTGATGGGACATTTGGTGGCCAAGGTTGGGCAGTACCAAACCTGAACCAAGCATTCATAACTGACTAAGGCTTAATACGCCTCTAATCGCGATCTCCAGGTAGGAACTCAATTGTTAAGCAAAGTCATAGCAGCCCGAATAGCACGGCTCGTTGCCACCCTATTCGCCGTTTCGCTGTTGACCTTCCTAATGGTTGAGCAACTACCTGGAGATCCGATTTTGGCGATTCTTCCGCCTGAAGCGCTCGATGACCTCGAAAACATCGAACGGATACGCTCCGAGTTACGCCTCGATGATCCAGTCCTAACCAGATACGGGCGCTGGGTTGGAAACGCTATGCAAGGTGACTTGGGTAAGTCCTACATCACCGATCAGCCCGTTTCTGACGCAATAAAAGACAGAATACCCGTCACAATTGAACTGGCTTTCCTCGCTACTCTTATCGCCGCGTTGGCTGCAATACCCATCGGCGCTTTCTCCGCCTACCACGAGGGTGGGCGTTTCGACAGAATCGCGTCAGCTTTCACTACAACCGCGCTATCAATCCCTGCGTTCCTAGCCGGAATTTTCTTCATCTGGCTATTTACCCTCAAGTTCAACTGGCTCCCCTCCTCGGGCTGGAACCGTATTACTGACAAGGGCATCGTCGCGAATCTCAAAACCGCGATATTGCCCGCTGGGGCACTTTCCCTGGCCGCGCTTGCCATTAACGCTCGACTCATCCGAGCGGACATGATCGGAACCCTCAAAGAGGATTACATACTGTCAGCCCGCGCAAAGGGCCTACGGAGCAGATACATCCTTATGCGACATGCCCTGCGGCCAAGCTCTCTGACCGCGATCACTGTCTTCGGCCTCCAATTCGGAGGTCTCATCGGCGGCACTGTTGTCATCGAAACAGTTTTCGCGCTACCCGGGTTAGGTACCCGCCTCATAAGCGGTATTTATCAACGTGACGTCATGATGATCCAAGGCATCACTCTTTTCATTGCCACCGTCTACGTGGTCGTCAATTTGTTTGTTGATTTGCTCTATTTGCTACTCGACCCGAGGATCCGGAGGCAATGATGTCCAAATCTAAAAACATCACAGGCTCACCGGATGCCAAGTTGAAAGGCAATGGTCGCTTGTCCGCAGTCAAAGAAATGCCGTTTTTCGTTAAATGCGCTTTGTTTTGGTTGGTGTTTATCGTTTCCGCTGCAATTTACACACGACTTGATCGGCTCTTTGGTCAAGCGCTACCGCTGCAGGATCCTTTTTATCAAGGGTTTCTTTTTGGTGGTGCTTCTCCTACCGAGGGACCATCTCTCGACCATGTACTCGGCACCGACATTCTCTCGCGAGACAACCTCTCCAGGCTCCTGCACGGAGCATGGGTATCACTCGTCGTAGCTATCACCGTCGTTTCGTTCGGCATTGTTTTTGGCGGTTTACTCGGTGCATTCGTCGGGTACGCGAGGGGGCGTTGGGAAACCCTCGTCATGGGCATCATGGATGTTGTCCTGGCGTTTCCTCCGCTCGTTCTACTCCTCGCATTGGTCGCTATCTACAAGGTACGAAGTCTTCCTATCATCGCGTTGGTCTTTGGAATCCTGAGCATTCCCACATATGTGCGGATCGCCAGAGCAAGCACATTGGGAGTAGCAAGTCGCGAATTTGTGCAAGCAGCTGAAGCAATTGGGACAAAAAGGTTTTGGATTCTTTTTCGGGAAATCATCCCTAATATTCTTCCGTCGCTCTTCGCATATGCGCTGATTAACGCTGGATTCGTAATCGTGGTCGAGGGCACCCTTTCTTACCTTGGTCTGAGCGTTCAAATTCCGGAACCAACCTGGGGCAACATGATCAACGAAGGTAGGCGAGACATCCGACAAACCATCTTGCCGATTTTTTGGCCTGGATTATTCTTGACTCTGACTGTCGTATCGCTCAACATGCTCGGAGATTGGTTTCAACAGCGAGTGGCTATTCGCTCTTCTGCTCTCTAATCAGGCCCCGTTATCGTCAGCTTCAAGACCCAGGATGCTTGACTGGTCGAGAGTCCCGGACTGTCGGTAGACGTCTAATTTGGCTCTGCTGTCATCAATATCAAGGTTACGCATAGTGAGCTGGCCAATCCGATCCAGAGGACCGAATGCTTGATCGTCCACTCGTTCCATAGACAATCGATCTGGTTCATAGGTAAGAGCTTCACCCGCGGTATCAAGAATCGAGTAGTCGTCTCCTCGCCTGAGCCGCAAAGTCACTTCACCAGAAATCGCAGACCCAACCCATCTCAATAAGGGTTCCCTTAGCATCAAACTCTGAGGATCAAACCATCGTCCCTCATACAGAAGGCGACCTAGACGTCTTCCCATTGTCCGATAATTCTCGATGGTGTTTTCGTTGTGAATCCCAGTCAATAAACGCTCGTACGCGATATGTAGAAGGGCTAGCGCTGGGCCCTCATAGATGCCACGGGATTTGGCTTCAATGATCCGATTCTCTATTTGGTCACTCATCCCAAGGCCATGACGACCACCTATTGCATTCGCTTCAATTACCAACGCGACGTGATCATCGAAGGTTGCACCATTAAGTGCAACCGGCCAACCTTCTTCGAATGTGACCGTTACATCCTCTTCGGCGATCTCCACAGCAGGATCCCAATGACGTTGCCCCATAATTGGAGAAACGATTTCCATTCCCCGGTTGAGCTCTTCGAGAGCTTTGGCCTCGTGAGTTGCCCCCCAGATATTTGCGTCGGTGGAATACGCTTTTTCCACAGAGTCACGGTATGGCAAACCCCGCGCTGTGAGAAATTCACTCATTCCCGTGCGCCCACCCAATTCATCAACGAATGTCTGGTCCAACCACGGTTTGTAGATCCTTAGGCTCGGATTAACTAACAACCCGTAACGGTAGAACCGCTCAATGTCGTTACCCTTATAGGTTGAGCCATCACCCCAAATATCGACGTCGTCTTCCTTCATGGCCGATACCAGCATTGTCCCGGTGACCGCCCGGCCAAGCGGGGTGGTGTTGAAGTAGGTCTTCCCGGCGGTTGAGATATGGAACGCACCGCACTGGAGCGCCATAAGCCCTTCGCGCACCAATTCAGTTCGGCAATCAACGATGCGAGCAGCTTCCGCCCCATATTGCAATGCACGGCCAGGAACACCGGCAAGATCGGGTTCGTCATACTGGCCAAGATCGGCCGTGTAGGCGTACGGGATCGCTCCCCGTTCACGCATCCATGCAACCGCGGCGGAGGTGTCTAAGCCACCTGAGAATGCGATCCCGACTCGCTCCCCCTCAGGGAGAGACATCAGCACTTTCGACATAGGAAAACCACGGTACGGCATCAGAGGGCCGTTACCTTGCACCAGTTTCGGTTCGCACCGTTTAGGATCCATGTTGGAGGGGGTAGTCGTGGGTCATATATCCGAGCGAGTTGCAGAACTAGTCCAAATTCCAAGTGTGAATCCGCTTCACGCGGGTCCCAAGTCAGGCGATGACGGCGAACGAGCGATCGCGAGTTGGTTGGCCGACCATTCCGATGCACTCGGAGCCGAGGTCGTGGTTGACGAGGTGCTCGATGGTCGTTGCAACGTGTACGCGCGATTTGAGGGAACCTCTGATCGGGCCGTGACTATTGACGTCCACCTTGACACCGTTGGTGTGGAACACATGCCCGATAACCCCTTCGATGGTCGCATCGAAGACGGTCGAGTGTATGGCCGCGGTTCTGTAGACACGAAGGCGACCTTGGCAGTTGTGTTGCAGGTCATCGAGGAGATGAAAGCCGACGGTCAGCGTCCCGTGCCGACCGTGAACCTCGTCGGCACGATCTCGGAGGAAGGCGGCGGACTCCTCGGCGCTACCCGTTACCGCGATTGGCTTCTCGAGCGAGGTCAACGGATAGAACAAGTGGTCGTAGCGGAGCCAACGATGTGCGCTCCAGTGCACGGACACAAAGGTGGCGTCGGTCTTGATGTCACCGTTCACGGACATGCAGCACATTCATCAAAGCCGCACCTGGGGGCGAATGCTTTGAGCGGCGCCGCCCGAATTGTCATTGCCGTCGATGCTGAACAAGAACGACTTGCAGCACTTGAAGCGACGACGCCCGTCGGCAAGGGCACTGTTTCCGTGACGGAACTTGCGGGCGGATTGGCCCGCAACATCATCCCCGATCACTGCAATTTGTACGTAGGACGCCGTACCGCCCCCGGGGAAGACGTAGACGAAGTCCGCGCATTTCTTTGTGATCTGATCGAAACCAGCGCTGCGCCATTGTCCACCACTATTGAATCGCTCTATGGCGACGGCAGTCCCGCGTTCTACCAAGACCCGGGGAGCGATCTCGTGAAGACGCTGGCTCAACTTGCTGATCTAGTACCGACCACAGCCGAGTACGGTTCGAACGCCCTGAGGTACGGCGAGGTAGCAAATCAGCTGGTCGTCTTTGGGCCGGGGTCAATCGACCAAGCCCATCAGGCAGTTGAATGGGTCGATATTGCGGAATTAGACCGAGCGGTAGACATTTACCGCACCTGGCTCAGGCAATAGCTTCTGAGTCAGCCACGGCGACTTTTAACGCGAATTCAATCATCTCATCCAACGTCACCTGTCGTTCAGCTGACGAAAGGCTTTCTCCCGTCGTTAGGTGATCAGACATTGTCAGCAGACTCAAGGCCTGCCGTCCTTCAGATTTCGCCAAGGCGTAGAGACCCGCAGTTTCCATCTCCACGCACAAAACCCCATCGGCTGCCATATTCGCCGTTAGGTTTTGGTCGGGTTCATAGAAAAGATCTGTAGTGAATATCTTGCCAGTCACCAGATCAAGACCCTCTTGGAGGGCAATGCGCACAGCCTTGGTCACTAATTCTTGTGTCGGTGCCAGCATCAAATTTTCGTCGGGTAGGAGGTGGCCCGGTATCGAGCTGTTGGTGATGCACTCTGTTGCTGCCACGATGCGACGCAGATTCAGACTCGGATCAAACACTCCAGCTGTCCCAACGCGAATGATCGTCTCCACGCCGTAAAACCGGTAAAGCTCAGTCATGTATATAGCTGCTGATGGCATACCCATCCCGGAGGTCATCACAGAAACAGCCACACCTTCGTACGTGCCGGTGTATCCGCTCGCGTTGCGAATGTTCGTAACTAAGCGGGCATCTTCAAGGTGGCGTTCCGCTATATGAGTTGCGCGTAACGGGTCTCCCGGCATTAGGACAACTGGTGCGAAATCACCCATTTCGGCATCTATGTGGGGAGTCGACATTTCAGGCTTCCGGTCCGAGTAAATCGTCAATTATGTCAGCTTGGCCAGGTTCTTTTACGTCGAGAAGAATCCCATGGGATGAGAGTTTCGCCCGGGCTATTTCTGAATCTAATAAGGGATCTATGACATTCACTCCTTGAGGTACCGTTCCTCGGGCCAGTTCGTGACATCCCACACCTTGCACGGCGAACGAAAGATCCATGATTTCGATCGGGTGCCCAAGGCCACCTGCAATGTTGACCAGGGCTCCATTCGCCAACACCAAGACCGACTGGTTGTTGTTGATTTTGTACTCATCAATGCCTGGGCGTACCGTCCTGAAGTCAGATGCTTCATCGGCCAGCGCTTCGACGTCGATTTCCAGATCATGGTGGCCGGCATTGGCCAAGATTGCGCCATCCTTCATCATGGAAAAATGGTGACGCGCCACTGCGCGGCGCCCCCCGGTCGCCGTCAAAATGAAATCTGCCCGAGGCAAAACGTCGCTTAGGCTGCCAACGCGGTGCCCGTCCATAAACCCTTCCAGAGCCTTCACGGGATCTATCTCAATGACCCATGCGGTGCCTCCCAACGCACGCACGTGAGCTGCTATTCCGCGCCCCACCCACCCATAACCAAGGATTGCGACGTCTTTGCCAGCCATCAACATGTTGGTCAGATTCAAGATGGCCTGAACAGTGCTCTGACCTGTTCCATATTTGTTGTCAAAGAGATGTTTACAGGCAGCATCGTTAGCTGCCAGAACAGGGAACGGCAAACGGCCGCGAGATTCCAATTCGACTAACCGTGCAACTCCTGTGGTTGTTTGTTCTGTCACCCCCTTCAGTTCCTGAAACGCAGTGGGTCGCTGGCTCGCCATTCGGATCGTCAGTTCAGCGCCATCATCAATAATTAGTTCCGGGCCGGTGTCCGCGACTGCCATTAGGTCTTTTTCCCAGGCGTCGTATCCACTATCGCGAGTTGAGTGGACCTCCACGCCGCGGTCGACCAGAGCTGCAGCGATTTCATCTCGGGTTGAATGAGGATTCGAACCAGCGGCGACCACCTGAGCACCAGCATCAGCCAATACCGTCGCCAAAAGCGCCGTTTTCGCTTCCAGGTGAACCACGACAGCGACGCGGCGACCTTCTAGAGCACCATCTTGTAGACGGTCTCGAAGAAATCCATCCACTAATGGTGAGTGGCGGCGCGCCCATTCGATTGAACGATGCCCTTCGGGTGCAAGTTCTGGGTCTGCAATTCTTGAGCTATTTATGAGAGACACGTCAGGAGTGTTACACGTACTCGCTCTAGTCTTTTGCCATGACGGTGATTGTGGCAGGAGGCGGGATCGCAGGAATGACCATGGCGCTCACTTGCCATGAGTTGGGACTTCCAGTGATAGTCCATGAATCAGTAAGCCAACTGGAACCCTTGGGTGTTGGAATCAACCTCCAACCCAACGCTGTCCGGGAGCTATATGACCTGGGTTTAGAAACGCAACTCAACGCAATCGGAGTGCCGGCAAAAGAATGGGCTCTGGTCGGACGCAACGGAAATGATGTGTGGGCAGAACCGCGCGGCCTCGACGCCGGTTACTTGTGGCCGCAATTTTCCGTCCATCGCGGGCGGTTGCAAATATTGCTGTATGAAGAAGTCTTGAGCCGCCTTGGCGCCGGCGCAGTCATCACAGGGAGCCGACTTATGAGCTATGAGTCTCAGGATGACAAGGTCCAAGCTTCGTTTCGTTCCGCCTCGGGTCAGGTCACCACAATCGAAGGCAGCGTACTCATAGGCGCAGACGGCTTACATAGTGCCGTCCGCCGACAAATGTGCCCCACAGAGGGACCCCCAGTTTGGGGAGGTCCCGTCATGTGGCGAGGCACCTCTGAAGCCGTTCCAATCAGAACAGGTGGATCCTTCGTGCTAGTGGGAAAACTCGACCAACGGTTCGTCTGCTACCCAATAAGCCGTCCCGACCCAGCTACCGGGTTGGCGACAATAAATTGGATCGCGGAACTGACCTATGACACCTCCCAAGATTGGGGCGACAGTGACTGGAACCGAGAGGTGTCCATAGACAAATTTCTTGGTGAATTCGAAGACTGGGCATTCGATTGGCTAGATATTCCTGAGCTAATCCGAAGCGCCTCCAACGTCTATGAGTACCCCATGGTTGATAGAGACCCAATCGAGAGTTGGGTCGATGGCCGCTGCGTCCTTATCGGCGATGCTGCACATGTGATGTACCCGGTCGGCTCTAACGGCGCTAGCCAAGCCATCGTCGACGCTCGCGTCCTGGGCGCTGAAATGCAACGTCTGGGCGTGGGCATCGCAGCGTTGAAGTCATTCGAAGACGCCATGCTTCGAGATTTGAATGAGCTCGTATTACGAAATCGAGGTGCCGGCCCCATCGGCATTCTTGGATTAGTCGAAGAAAGATGCGGTGGCGTGTTTGACGACATTGAAGACGTAATACCGCGCGCAGAGATTGAGGACTACATGGCTCGATACAAAGCGGCAGCTGGATTTGCCATCGAAACTCTCAACAATTCACCACGAACCATTTTGCTTTGAAGTCCTCCAGCGGTCGACTCGCGGACTTCAATCCAACTCTTGAGCTAAGCGGCTGTTGTTTGAATCAAGTGGCGTTTGTGTCATCTCGAGGTGAAGGCGCCCACCTGTCGTGTACGGATTCGCTAAGACAATTTCGTGATTCAATTCAACACCTAACCCCGGCCCAGTTGGAGGCATCATCCAACCGGCATCCCACTCCAAAGGTTCTCTTACGACAGCGTCGTGAAAATCGCTGAGGATAGTTTCCAGGATCAGAAAATTTGGAAGGGTGAATCCCAGGTGAGTCGCCGCGGCATGCGCAATTGGCCCGCAATAGATGTGAGGGGCGATCTGAGCGTTAAACAATTCTGCCAGGGCAGCAATTTTCTTGGTTTCCCACAACCCCCCGCTCCGACCTACGTTCGGTTGAAGAATTTTTACTCCCGCTTTGAGCAAGTCATGAAACTCCTTGCGAGTGGTGACTCGTTCACCTGCGGCGACAGGAATGGTGGTCGCCGCGGCAACAGCGCCGATCGCTTCCACCTGATCAGGAGGGCAGGGCTCTTCGAACCAGAGCGGGTCATAAGGCTCTAGACGTTGCGCAAGACGAATTGCTGAACCTGCGGTCATCTGCCCGTGGGTCCCGAACAAAATGTCGGCCCGATCTCCGACGGCTTCTCTGATGCGACGGATCGAATATTCCGCTCGACTTAACTCAGATAGTGATAGTTCCCGGCCCCCTTGAAACGAATACGGCCCGGTCGGGTCTTGCTTAACGGCGGTGAAACCCATATCGAGGTACCGCAACGCGCTTTCGGCGGCAGCGTCCCCGTCATGGTAAACGTCAGCTTGATCTGGGAGTGCGTTACCGGAAGCATCTGTTTCCAATGGATATAGGTAGGAGTAGGTGCGAAGCCGGTCGTGAAATCTTCCTCCCAACAGTTCGTACACCGGTACTCCATGGGCCTTGCCAAGGATGTCCCAAATTGCCATCTCGATACCGCTGAAAACCCCCATAGTGGAAAGATCGGGGCGTTGAGTAAATCCCGCCGAATAGACCCGTCGGAAAAGAGTTTCCAGGTGATGGGGATCTACTCCCAGAACGTAACGTTCGAATACATCCGCGACCATCGAAGACGCGATGTCTGCCGAAAAGGGGACTCCGTAACACTCCCCTACACCGGTAATCCCATCGTCAGTTTCGACTTCTACGAACACCCAGAACGAACCCCCGACCCCGGTGGGGGGCACCGTTGCGTATGTGCGCACTTCTTGAAGGCGCATCAGTCATTCAACTCAAAATCAAGCTTGAGGCTCGGTGATAAACAACGGGATTTCTCGGTCAGTCTTTTCTTGATACTCCGCGTACGGGGAAAAGGCTTCAACTGATCGTTCCCACCACGCAGTTCGTTCTTCCCCACTCAAAAGGCGGACTGTTGTTTCGAACGGCGCGGGTCCGTCCTGGACCAAGACTTTAGGATCCGCCATAAGGTTGTGGTACCAACCCGGATGTTCTTTTGCCCCGCCTTTAGAGGCAACGATGGCATATTGGCCTTCGTGCTCAACTTTCATAAGCGGTACTTTGCGAACCAACCCTGTTCGATGCCCAATAGTTGTCATAACAATGATCGGCAAACCGGTGTCTCGAAGCGTGCTCGCCTTCTGGCCGTTGGACGCCTCGTATTCCTCGGCTTGTTCCGCCACCCAGTCCCAGGTACTCGGACCATACTCTCCATCAAATGTCATCTCGACACCCTAGGGGCATCCGTTATTCGCGCGACGAAATAACTCTCCAACTTCGATTGGTCCTCAGTTCCAATGAGCTTCCATTAGGTAAATATCGGCACTATTGAAGAGATCCATCCTCAAGGAACCTGCTGTTGGGACACGGGCAAGGCTCAGATCACTCAAGGACCCCTGCCACGGCCAGTTCCGCTATGTGGTCGGCGTCGTAGCCCAGGATTCCCTCAAGTACATCGAAAGTGTGCTGGCCAAGAGTTGGTGCTGCGTTGCTAATCACATCGGTGCTACGGGACATCGAGAATCTGGGTCCTTCTATCCACATCGAACCATGTTCGTCGTGGGACGCTTGCCGGAAGTGGTTGCGGTGTTCCAGTTGTGGGTCACTAGCCACCACGATCGAGTCCTGCACAACATGGGCGGGTACTCCGACGGCTTGCAAACTGGAGTGAACCTCGGCCCCCCTTCGAACCGATGTCCACGCCTCAATTGCGGATTCGATCTGCGGCCCAAGGAGCCGTCGACCAGCAATGTCGGTTTCGCCCCACTCGGTGGAAAAGCCCAGAAGCTCGCACAAGCTGCGCCACTGTTCATCGTTTTCACACGAGACCGCTACCCACTCATCGTCTCCCGAACAGGGGTGGATGCCGTGGGGCAACATCGACGGGTCAGCGTTCCCGATCTTCGGGGCTAGCTGCCCATTAACCGTCCAGTTAAGTAGATGCGGGGTTAAAAAGTTCATCGACGACTCAGCTTGGGACAGATCGATGTATTGACCCTCGCCAGTTCGGCGCCGATGGTCAAGGGCGGCAAGAATTGCAACCTCGAGATAGCGGGGAGAGACATAGTCGGTGTACGCCCCAGCTACTCCTGCTGGGTCGCGGTCAGGCCAACCAGTCATTTCATAGAAACCCGACATTGAGGCCCCCATGGTTCCGAAACCCGCTAGATGCGACATCGGGCCGTCTTGTCCGAACAAGCAACTACTTGTCATGATGACGTCAGGATTCACTTCCTTTAAATCCTCATACGTCAGGTTCCATCCGGCCATGGCTTTGGGTGAGAACGACTCACAGACCACATCCGCCCAGCGCACAAGGTCGAGGATCAGCTCTCTCGCTTCAGGGGTGTCCATCGCGACGGTAAGGCCGAGTTTGCCCGCGTTGAGGTTTTGGAACAGCCCGCTGTTTTCTGCACCTCCTTCATTGTTGAGCAACGGCTGAAACGTACGCGCTCCTTCAATTTTGTGTGAGGACTCAACCCTCACCACCGTCGCCCCCCAATCGGTGAATACTCGAGTTGCGGCCGGCCCCGCCATCACCCACATCAGGTCAAGGATCTTGATATCAGAGAGTGGTGCTACTGGCCTCGCCTCAAGTTCGGTGGTGGGTTCGGCAACCCGGGTTTTGATCTCACCGTTGTCCTGACCGATGGCAGGCGGGGGCACGGATATATCAAGCGGCGTCGCCGAGAATTTAGCCATAGGGCCCGGAAATTGAACTGGCCCGAAATCAGGGCATTCGATTTCACGCCAGAAGTCACGGTCCTGGTACTGGTCAAGTTCCGAAACTTCCTGGACGTTGCAAATCGGCACGATCAGCAGACGCTTCTCAAGAGCTGTCGAGAGCAGTTCAGCTTTGGTCTTTGTCGCAGAGAATTGGGCAGCGACTTCTTGGATTCTGTCGTATTCCCCCAGCCCAATGCGGCCGGTTGTCACTCCTTCAACGAAGTTGAGCCAGTCAATCTCGAGATCACTAGCTTCACACATGCCCTCCTCATGGATCCATTCAAAAAGGCGGGAACTAAAGGGGGCGATCGCTTCGCCAAAAAGGATTGTGGTGGAGACGAATCCGTCGGCAGCCGGGGAACGGAGACGAATTCGGAATGGACCCACGGCCGCTCCGCCACTCATCCGAGTCGTCTCGGGTGAGTTGTACAAGTGACACAGAACCATCGATTGGGTGGCTTGCATAAAAGATTGCTGAGCACTGACGTCAACGTGTTGCCCCTTACCGGAACGGTTACGTTCATGTAAAGCGATGAGGGACGCTCCTGCAGCTTCGGCTGAAGCATGTAGAAATGACTGTGCTAGAGGCACACGCAAAGGTGCGCGGTCTTCGTCGCCGGTCATCTTGGGCACCATCGCTGCCGCAGCCACAGTGAGGTCCGTCGCGGCCCAGTCGGCTTTGGGTCCGCTCTGACCAAACGGAGAAATCGATGTCACCACGATTTCAGGATTCACCGCCGCGAGATCGTCGTAGCCGAGTCCACGTTCAGCCATAGCCCCTGGCCGGTCCGACTCAAGAACAATGTCTGCACCTGCGACTAACTCTAGAAAACGTTCGCGATCGGCCGGATGCTCAAGATCCATGGAGATACTTCGCTTCCCGCGGTTATATGACCAAAACCACAGAGATGCTTCAGGGTCACCCTCTCGTCCCACAACAAACGGCGGAAGTCGGCGCGAACGTGAACCGTCCGGAGGCTCCACCAAAATAACCTCTGCCCCAAGGTCGGCAAGAGTGGCACCCGCCAGTTGGCCTCGTTCATCAGTGAGATCAAGTACTCGATACGGCGACAGCATTCGCGATTCTCCCTATATCTCCGACCGGCACGAAACTAGCGCTGGTTCGGTCTAGCGCTGACCAGCGTCGTTCCCTACATCTAGAACAGTGACGACAAGCACTGTGGCAAGTCACATAGAAGAGTCAGTTCGGAACCTCTCGGAACTCAGCGGCGACTAATTTCCTTAGTGATAAGTCCGTAAGGCCTAGATCAACTCTGGCGACGCACCCCAGAGCACTATTAGCGGCTATTTTCTTCGTCTCGAATTTCTCTGTAGTGGGCCAGAGCTTTTTGGTAATGCTCAACTTCAACGGCACCAGAAACTAAGTACCGGTGATCAATCACGACAGCTGGCACCCCATTAACGCCACTCGTTAAGGCCTCGTTGTACTCCGCGAACACCTCTGTCTCAAAGTCTTTACCGTTGGCTATTCGGGTCTCTTCGAAAACATTCGCATCGATGTCAGCTTCGCGAGCAACTTCTAAAAGAACATGAGAACTCGAAATATCCCGGTTCTCAATAAAATAGGCACGCAACAACTTTTGGTGGTAGCGGCGCCAGGCCTCTTGGCCGAATGTGGCGGCAGTTTTGCCGGCTATGGCCGCAGGTAAAGAATGTGATGGCGGTGGGCTAGCACCAGACCACGGGGTGTTGAACTCAGCTAGAGGTTCAAGCCCAGCTGGACGTTCCCAACTTTTCGTATATTCAGTAAATTCCGCGAGCGTCCTCTGCTCGGGTTCAGGCCGCAACAAGAACGATTTCCACTCGATCGCAATACCGTCCCCCTCTTGTTCAGCCAACTCGTCGAGACGCACGGCCCCAACCCAACACCAAGGTCAGAGGTAATCGGACCAAACGGTTATCTGTACAGCTTCGGAAGACATGTCCCTTAGCGTAGATCACGAGCAAACCCTGACGTTTACCACTCAACCCTGGGCCGACCGCTACTTCGGGCTGTCTCCCTATCTTTTGGGGGCGACTTTGACCTCGGTCTCGCGGAGGCCACCACTAACCCGACATTTCACGGGAAATTCAATACAAACATTCATTGGGGAGGCCTGCGGTCCCTAGGGCATTCAACTATCTTCAGGCCACGGATCATTCATTTGAGTCGACAGCGGAACCTCGAAGGCGTTGAGCGTGAGACAGATCAGGCAGTAGTAGCCGATGGTTGTCACAATTTCCACAGCACCTTGTTCACCAAATTCGGCTGTGAGTTCATCATGCAACCCTTGAGCCACACGGTGTTCCTCCAGAAGCGTTTTCGTATATCGGTGCGTTAGCTCTAAGGCCCCGACCCATCCTGGACTTTCTCCTTCAGCCAGACGATCGAGCGCATCCGTTTCAAGGCCCGCGGCGATACCGATTGCTTTGTGCGCCGCGAATTCGAATTTCGCTCGATAATGGACCCCAACGGTGCAAATAGCTACCTCACGAACATCGGCGGGGATCTCGGTACTGAAGCGAACAGCCCCGCCTAAATCCAATGCAGGCTGGCCCACGTTAGGAGCGTTCTGCCACACGCCAAACGGGCCACGTCCCCAAATTTCGGGGCCCAGGCCTTTCCTGCTGCCCACAACTGCGTCTCGAAGCTTGCGCTGCGATGTGGAAAGTTGGCTCTCGTCAGGAATCGATAATCGCATTAGCGACCTTTCCATTCTGGGTCACGCCGTTCAAAAAACGCTTTGATGCCCTCTTTGCGGTCTTCGCTCGCAAAAACCTCTGATCGAGCGTAGTCAGTCACAGACCAGCCAAGTTCGTCTCCGCTAGCGAGGATCCGTTCCATTGCCTGCACAGAGTGCCGTGTCGAGGTAGGAGAATTCGACGCGATTTGTTCGGCCAATGCAACAGCGACTTCTAAGGCTTGCCCCGGCCCCACAAGTCGATTGATTAGGCCATACTGCAACGCCCGTTCCGCTGATAGCTCTTCACCCGTTAAGACAACTTCTTTCGCTACGTGCAGTGGAAGCGACCGGAGGGCTCGAAAAAGCCCGCCGCTGGTGGGCAACACCCCACGCTTAACTTCGGGTAAACCCAAGCGGAGATCCGTTGAAGCGACAATTAGGTCACAGCAAAACAGTATTTCCAGTCCGCCCCCAAGGGCCATCCCTTCCGCTGCCGCCACCAGTGGTTTGACCCGGCGCCGGCGAATTATGCCGTACTCGCCCCCCCGGTCAGACTTACCGCTTCCCTCTTTGAGGTCACTCCCGGCGGAAAACATGTCGGTCCCGCCCGTTAGTACGGCTACCCACTGGTCAGGGTCGTCTTCAAACGAATCCAGCGCCTGATTGAGAGCAAAAGTCAGGTTTGGGTCGAAAGCGTTTCGTTTGTCGCGACGATGCAGCGTAATGATCGTTATGTGGCCCTTTGTCTTGGTGTCAACAAGATCAGTTTCCATATTGTTCTCACTAGCGTTCGTTGAAGCACATTTAGAGGCGGGCGCAGCGTACCCTCAAGCCGGTGGATGACGCCCGGCTAGATCAGCGAACCCCAATGGTGTTCGCTGTGCAACGCGGTGAACACGCACCCGATATCGGAAAGCAGCGGGCGGGGCGACCTTATTTCGCGCTAGCAACCGGATCCCTTGCCTTCGTCCTCGGCACGGTCAACGTGACAGTCTCTAACGTTGCGTTTCCCGAGATAGTGAGGTCGTTTCCTGGAGTCAGCACCGGCATGACTGGCTGGATTATTGCGGGCTACTCATTGGCGTTTGCCACCACCATGTTGGCAGGAGGTCGCCTCGCCGACCGTTACGGGCGGTTGACAATATTTCGTATCGGATTGTTCGGCTTACTCCTTGGTGCATTAGGTGCTGGCCTCGCCCCAAACCCTCTAATCCTCGTTTTGGCAAGGGCTCTTCAGGGCATGTTCGGGGCATTAACGGTGCCTTCGTCTCTCGCTCTAGTACTTCCACAATTTCCGCAGGCAAAACAAGCCAGCGTGATCGGGCTTTGGGCCGCGGCTGGAATGTTTGCTTCCGGATTGTCACCAGGTTTCGCGGCGTTCGTCTTGGAAATCAGCTCTTGGCGTTGGGTGTATCTGGTACTCGTTCCCATCATCGGCTTAGGTCTGCTGGGAGCCAAGTTCTTCTTGAGGGAAACCGCTGAGCCGTCAACAAAGCAGTCGCTGGATCTCCTTGGTGTCTTGATGGGCAGCGGATCCGTGTTTTTGCTTGTCCTTGGAACCCTCCAGGGAAGGGCTTGGGGTTGGGCCTCTCCGTACACCTTGGCCTGCTTTGTGGGTGCAGCGCTGCTACTCCCAATCTTCATCCGCCGATCTTCGAACCATCCAGAGCCCTTGTTTGATCCGGCTTTGTTTCGTATTCGCTCCTTCACCATTTCCAACATCGCGGTGACTTTCGCCATGGTCGGCGCCTTCACAAGTTGGTTCTTATGGCCCCTTTTCCTCACAGAGATTTGGGGTTACAGCAAAACTAAAGTTGGGTTGGCTTTTACTCCATCTCCAGTAATTTCTGCGTGCGTGGCTGTCATGGGCGGGCGTTGGGCGGACAAGCACGGGTTCCGAGGAATAATGACACTTGCCTCGTTGACTGCAACTGTGGGCTTCTTTTGGCTGTACTTCCTTCTCGATGAGGAGGTTGAGTACTGGCTCGCTTTCTTCCCAGCTTCAGTTTTGTTTGGGTTGGGTATGGGAATTCTCGCGAGTCAACTCAACAGCGCAGCACTACGCGATATTCCCGAACGGTCCATTGCTACAGCGAACGGTATTCATCAAAGCCTGCGGTACGCAGTGGGAGGAATGGGTGTCGCTATAGCCATCACTGTATTAAACGGGACCCACACAATTGCGAGATATGACCTCATGTGGCTCGTACTCGGGCTACTCATGCTGCTCGTTGCGCCACTTATGTGGTTTTTGTATCCACGGGCGCAACTTCCCGAGCAAACGTCAACTTGATGATGAGATAATTATCGCATGACCGAAACCGCAACATCCTTTGACAAAGACAGGGCTCGTGCCTTCACAAAACGAATGCTCGACATCCTGAACGACGGTGCTCTGTCCCTCATGATGAGTGTCGGCCACAAGGCTGGTCTTTTCGACGCGATGGACGGAACTGCGGCCAGAAGCTCGTCCGAAATAGCTGCGAATGCTGGTCTCGACGAACGCTACGTGCGCGAGTGGCTAGCAGCGATGGCTTGCGGCGGGATCGTTGACTATGACGCAGACAATGAAACCTTTCAACTACCTGCGGAACATTCTGGACTAGTAACGCGACGCGCTGGGCCTCTGAACCTAACGGTGCCAATGCAACACATCTCTCTCCTGGGAGAAGTTGAGGATGATCTCGTCGACGCCTTCCAAAATGGTGGCGGTGTTCCCTACGACAAATTCCCGCGATTTCAAGCTTTGACGGCAGAAAGTAGCGAACGACGTTTTCATAGTGGTCTGGTCAATCAGGTAGTCCCCTTGCTCGATATGGATGACGCCTTCACCTCAGGCATTGATGTAGCTGACGTAGGGTGCGGCAGCGGCTTAGCTAGTTACCTCTTGGGCAAGGAATTCCCCAATAGTCAATTTGTCGGCTTTGACATGTCTCAAGATGGGATCGCACACGCGTCTGAAGTGGCGCGTGAACAAACGAATGTTTCTTACGAGGTCGCGGACGCGGCAGGACTGGACCAACACGAGCGGTTCGATCTCGTAACCACCTTTGACGCCATCCACGATCAAGCTCATCCGACAACAGTGCTTTCGAACATTTTCGCGATGCTTCGGCCTGGCGGCACATATCTGTGCGTGGAACCAAAGGCATCAAGTCGTTTGGAAGACAACATTCCAGATCCAATGGCACCGTACATGTACACCATTTCCACAATGCACTGCATGACGGTGTCTCTGGCCTATGGAGGAGAAGGCCTAGGCGCCGCTTGGGGCCATCAACTCGCGACCGAGTATTTGACCAATGCTGGATTCGTCGACATAGAGATTGCGGGAATACGGGATGATCGCGGCAACAACTACTTCATCAGCAAGAAACCTTGAGCTAGCCCTGCTGCTACTCAACCATCCCCTTGGCGAACCAGTTCTTCTTCAGGCACACCTGCGTCAAATCGATCCACTAATTCATCGGCATCGAACAGCACCCCAATAGGGTTTGCCTCAAATACCGGACCGTTCATGAAGTCAATCGCGTCTTGTGAGTCTGCAAAGTTCTCGACCTGCAGTTCAATGCGATTCCCATCAGGGTCTCGGTAGTACATCGAAGTTGTCGGTCCGTGATTGATTGTGCGCTCGGGCACGATTCCTTGATCGCGTAGACGCACGTAGTTCGACAGTAAGTCTTCGAGGGTTTCATAAGTGAAAGCCACGTGATCAACACCGTTGCTCTCAAGGTCGGGGCCGCTTTTAAACCCTCGATCTATAAAAGCGATCCGATGATGTTCATCATCGAATGTGGCGAAGGAGATCATTTTGTTGCGATGGACGACCCTTGCTTCGAGCACTGAGCAGTACCAGTCGGCTAGACGATCAATGTCGCTTGTGCGCAAAACAAAATGTGCGAGCTTGGCGGGTTTAGTCACGCTGTTCTCCTATGTCGCTAGCTGCCTGCGGAGATGTCAATCCATTCGATGAGTTCATCGTAGGCCTCTAAGGAGACCAAGTTCGGATATTTCTCTGGGAGGCCCGGCGCAGCGCGGAACAGGCATCCAGCTTCTGCTTGTTGCAACATGCTGATGTCGTTATGAGAATCACCAACTGTCGTCACGTGATAGCCCAATTCTTGGTAGCCAAGGACCGCTCGCCGTTTAGCGTCCTCAACCCTTGGAACAAAGCGTGTGATCTGGTCCGCTTCAATAACCAGCCGATGACACAACAGATGCGGATACCCCAGCTGTGTCATGAAATGATTCGCGAATTGAGCGAACGTGTCGGACAACAGAACTACAGGGTATTTTCGCCGTAAACCATCTAGGAAAGCCCGTGATCCTTCCAAAACATCCAACTCTGAGATGACATCGGTGATGAGTGACAACGGGATTTTGTGTTCATCAAGGATGGCAATTCGCCTATCCATCAGTTTTTGATAGTCAGGTTCATCGCGTGTAGTAAGCCGCAGCTCAGAAATCCCAGTACGCGAGGCCACAGCAATCCAAATCTCAGGAGTGACGACACCTTCCATATCTAATGCGATTATGCGTTGCACGAACAGACAGCCTTTCACCTACTGGGGGTGTAATAGCAAACCAAATGCCAGAAACCAGTACCGTTGCGCTATGAGCACTGCTCCGAGTCACGAAGCTCTTGTCGAGACAATGACCGGTGGCATGGTGCCGTCACCAGCAACCTTTGCTGGTAGCGACATTTGTCGACCCGATGGCAAGCCTTCGCCAGGACTACGAGCAGAGCTCCGCACGATAAGTGACCTGCGGAACTTGTGGGCTTGCTTATCTTCGCTAGCCCTACCGATTGCCGTTCTCGCCGCAGTATTTTACTTCGACCATTGGGCAGCCATTCTTGTGGCCGTTCCCATCATGGGGATCGTTCAAAATCGAATGTTTGTTCTTCATCACGAAGGAGCTCACCGTCTTCTATTTTCCAATCGACGGTTAAACGATCTCATTGGAGTGACAATCTTCGGTTGGTTGTCGTTCGGGACCGGAACTCACGCCTATCGTCGGGCACACACCCATCACCATCGCGATGAATTCGGGCCCAAGGAGCCCGACTTTCTCCTGTATGCCCTCTACCCAATAACGCGGGCGTCGATGCGGCGAAAGCTCCGTCGAGATAGCACTGGCGTTTCTGCATATAGGGCGTTGCGTCCGCGACTCACCGGTTTATTCCAACGGCGTTACTGGGCTAACAGTTTTCGCTTTTACCTCGGACAGGTAATTATTTTTGCACTCTTTGCCCTTTTTGGACACCCATGGGCGTATCTCTTTTTGTGGGTGCTCCCGTTTGCAACGGCATACCAAGTCCTTAACCGACTCAGAGCAATCGCCGAGCATGGAGGAATGACTAGGTCTTTGGATCGTCGAAACACTGCTCACCATGTTGAGCAGGGCCTGATTGCTCGAATAATTCTTGTGCCACATTGTGTCGGTCACCATCTCGCTCATCATGTTGACAGTGGAATTCCGTTCCGGAATTTACCCAAACTGACCGAAATCCTCGAAGAGGAGGGTTACATCACACCAGAAATAACGTGGCCTAACTATCGCTCGCTCTGGAAAGAACTCCTCAGCGGAGACCTCGAAAAGGTATGAACGCATGACTATCCGAACAACATGCGTCGGATCATGGCCGATCCCCTTTGGTTTGCGTCCTGCTCTCAAAAGCTATTACGCCGGAACATTGACCGACACCGAAGCTGAAGAACTTCTCAGTCGTGCCGCGCGCATCACCATGGACGAAATGATCGCATGCGGAGTTGACCAAATCACGGGCGGCGAGGTGTGGGGACCAGATTTCGTCCATCACGTGCCTCCACGGCTCTTGGGCCTCGAAACCCTGCAACGCCGAGATACGTCTAAGGGTTACCAAGGCATCGGTCAATATCAAATCATTGGTGATGTGTCTGCCCCTATAGGCACGGGGCACGCGTTGGGATTTCGACGTGAACACAAAATTGAACCTCGGCTGGACAAGGGTGCGGTGCCGAGCCCTCGAACAATGACCCTCGGATTAGACGCTGACCCGCGGATCGAAGAACAACTGCCGAACTACGTCAAGATTGTTAAAGCCGAAGTCGATGACATGGTGAAAGCTGGCGCAAATGAAATCCAGCTAGATGCTCCTGCAGAAGCGATGGCTTTGGCTAACGGCACCCGTCAAGCCACTGACCTCGTCGATTCCTTAATTTCACCATTTAGCGGCCTCGAGGGAATTACTCGGACCATCCATTTTTGTTTGGGCGACATTTCGAGAAAGCCCGGGACCGAAGTCCAAAATCTGGTTTCGCTAATTCCACTTTTCCAAGCCCTAGACGGCTTTATCGACCGAGCACACATTGAATGCAGCCACGCCGGGCAGTGGTCTGATCGTGCCCTCCTCGCTGAAATACCACCATCTATTGAGATTGTTGCTGGAATTGCGGACGTAAAACGCGAACCACAATCTGTGTCCGAACTCAGTGATCGAATCGCGGCCCTCCTCGAGGTTGTGGACGAAGACAGACTGTTGTTATCAACGTCTTGTGGATGTGGGCGCGTTCCACATGATGAGGCGATCCGCTTATTACGAAATCTCGTGAAAGCGGCCGGCGGTGAGTGACCCGCTAAGCCTCGGATTGCGTTACGGGTGGGTGGGTCGCGACTCTCAATCCTCAGAGCTGCAACAACAGAGGGATCTCTTCGCCCACAAGAACGGAATAACCGGGCTCGAAATCGTCACACCCGACCAGGTTCAAGACGCCAAACGAATTTTCTATCGGGATGGCTTTGTGGTGGTGAGTGACGTATTAACAGACACACAGCTCCTCACAGTGCGCAACGGATGCGATCGCGTCATTGCGGAAATTATGAATATCGATACCGAGCGGCAAGGCAACCGTGGCTCACATCGTTATAGCTTGGGATCTGCCAGCAAAAGCGGCCATCAGGTCCACCAACCGGAGTGGGCGATGCTCATCGATCTACCCACCGTTACTCCCATACTCGAGGCAATCTTCGAATCCCCTGATTACATCTGTCGTGGCGGAGGCGGGGACTTTTGCTTGCCGGGTGCCGTTGATTATCAACCCCTTCATAGTGATGTCGGTGACCGACGCGAAATAGCCGATCACGCCGCTGCGGCAGACAGCAGCGATAGCAAAACATCTGGCGCTTTTTGGGATCCGCGAGGGCTCATGACGATTAGGGACCTCCCGTGTCCCTACGTCTGTTGCAATTTTTTGATGACCGATTTCACGAGCCAAAACGGTCCAACTAGACAAATTCCAGGTACCCAACACTCCCGGCAACAGATCCCGGGACTTGACGAAGAACCCGACTGGATGAAATTCAGCACGGTTTGCCCTGCTCCGGCTGGGAGTGTCCTTATCAGAGACCCGAGAGCTTGGCACGGGGGCACCCCCAATTTATCCAACGAACTCAGGGCCATCCCCAACATTGAGTACTACGCACCTTGGTTTCGAGAACCAATGGCGTTGTCCATGCCGACTTCCGTCTACCAGACGCTTTCCGATCACGGTCAACGCATATGCCGCTACATCGTGTCGGACCGCGACGTCGACGGATCCGCACGTCCCGACCTTGGGCATACGCCCAAATTTTTCACATAAACCTGAGCCTTTGAGGCGGAACCCGGAGGACACATGTCCCATTATCCAGACTTAGCCAACAAGGTCGTTTTGGTTACTGGAGCCGGCAGTGGCATCGGCCAAGCTTTAGCGAATCGCTTCGCAGATCAAGGAGCCCGAGTCGCGGTAAACGACGTCGATATTGAGGCTGCGTCAAGGACATGCGCCCAAATTAGCGATGTTGGCGGCGCAGCTATGTCCGTTCCATGCGATGTAGCTAGCGGTGAGCAGGTCGGTGTCATGTTTGATCAAGTGGAATCCGAATGGGGCCATGTTGAGGTTCTGGTAAACAACGCCGGCCTCGTCGGACCCATGCTGCATTTCTTCGAAGCGAACGAAGAGTGGTGGCGGCGCATTATCGATGTGAACTTGACTGGGCACTTCCTTTGCTCTCATCGAGCAGCACGGCCTATGGCTCGAGCAGGCGAAGGAATCATCATCAACATGTCATCAGGCGGTGCAACACGGGCACATAGGTCCTTTACCGCCTACGACGCCACAAAGGGCGGCATCGAGGCGTTCACGCGAGCACTCGCACTTGATCTAGGACCTTACGGAATACGAGTCAACGCTCTTATGCCAGGCTCAATAGACACAAGTGGCCTAGACGCCGACCAACGAATTTTACGAGGCGAGAACGTCCCCATGGGTCGCATCGGCGAACCCTTCGACATGACCGGCCCGGCCTTGTTTCTCGCATCGAATGACGCGGGCTACGTCACAGGCGACGTCATCAAAGTTGACGGGGGGATGTTGGCTCAACAGCGATCGGCGACAGTCGACATCATGCCACCTTCGGACTTTCCACCCGTTGAAGACTTATAACGACATCGCCTTTATCGTCTCAAGGACCGGTAACAAATACTCGATAAATGCGCGAGGATTCTCCGACATTGGGAAGTGACCCATTCCCCTCATTTCACAAAACGTTGACCCACTGATTGCGGCATGAGCTTCGAGTCCTTTTTCTATCGTTCCGCTGTAGTCGTACTCCCCCGAGAAGATGTGTACGCCGACCGACGAGGTGTCAATGCTGGACGCCACCTCGCGAAGGTCATACTCAGAGATGTAATACCAAAGGTCCCCTACAAACACAGGCGGCCATCCCGAAGCGTAGGTTTGTACGGTTTCTTTCCGGTACGGCTCGGGAGAAGTGGGTGCAGTTAGACCCTCCATCATCCGAGCCTTCGTTTCGCTGGAAACCTTTGGATGCCAAAAACCTTCTAACGCCTCAATATCACCACCAATATGCAACGCTCCTTCCAACGAGATCACAGCCCGAAACACATCAGGATGTTTGTGCGCCAAATCGAGTGCTAGAAGACCGCCAACCGAGCATCCCATAAAGACCGGCTGATTCAGTTGAAGTACTTCCGTCAGCGCTAACGGAACTGAGCGCAGGAACTCCCCTTCGAGCCGATATTCCTCCGCCCACCAGCGTCGATCAACGGGAGGAATAGATTTGCCGTGGAACGGCAAATCGTAGGCAATTAATCTAAAATTTTCTGTAATAGCGGAACTTTCGAACAGATGTCGCCATTGCACTCCGTGTGAGCCAGCTGTGTGCTGGAGCAACAGCGGAATGCCAGATCCGGCCTCTTCAAAGTAAATACGGTGCTCTAACCCTTGCAACTCCACCCGGACATAACGACCGCTGGGCGCATCAAACGATCCCGCTCCTCCGCCTTCCTTCACGCTGTCGGGAATGACTATTTCTGAATATCTCAAAAGCTCAGTGATTCGTTGAATAGCAGGCAGGTACTGCCACCATGTGAGGCGATCACCGTTCCACGATAAGCCTCCTCGACCAGTGGCAACATTGATGTCGTTGAAAAAACGTGGAGGCGTGGCGGCTCGGACTTTTTCCCAAAGATCGTCGGGTCCAGCGATAACAACGACACCTTGCCCCTCATCTGGAACGCCTACCCGAACAACACCGTCTTCCACGGTGACGCCGGTCAGGACCGAACCCATCTCAAAGCGAATTCCACCGGTCCAATATCGGGCCGCCATTCGAAATTCCGAGTCATTGACACAAAGCCGATAAATCTCTTCTGACGTAGGTGCGATCATTGCTGGTCTTTCTGTGGTGTTCAACTTGTCGTAGTCTGCCCCATCCGACGAGGAGAGTCTTAAGCTCCTCATCGGTTCAAGTCATTGCTACGCTCCCACTTGGGAGACATGATGACTATCGCGCTAAATCGAACCTTCGAGGCAGGACTACCTCCTGACGATGACCATCCATATCGGTCAGGAATATGGCAACCCCAACACCGCGAGTACAACGCTTGGGACATGGATGTCGTGGGTGAAATACCCGACGATTTAAACGGTGTTTACCTAAGGAACACTGAGAACCCGTTATTTGAGCCGATAAAGCGATATCACCCGTTCGACGGCGACAGCATGATGCACGCCATCTCCTTCGAAAACGGTGAAGCTCGTTATGCGAACCGTTTCGTCCAAACCGACGGATTTCTCGCTGAACAAGAATCGAAGAGCAGCCTCTGGGCCGGAATATCCGAGCATCCTTCTAATTCGATCGCCGATGAGGGGTGGGGCGCCAGAACTTTGATGAAAGACAACGCGTCTACCGATGTCACCGTTCATGGAGGGGTCGCTTTAGCAAGTTTTTATCAATGCGGTGAGTTGTATCGGCTAGATCCCAGAACCTTGGAGAATTTGGGCAAAACCAGTTGGGATGGCTTCTTTCCCACTGAAGGGGTCTCGGCTCATGCCAAAGTTGATGAACACACTGGCGATTTGCTGTTCTTCAGCTATTTCACTGAGGCCCCGTATCTTCGCTATGGCGTGGTTAATCGTGCCGGTGAACTCACCGATCACGTAGATGTCCCGTTACCTGGCCCGCGACTCCCCCATGACATGGCCTTTACCGAAAACTGGTCGATTCTGAACGATCTCCCTCTTTTCTGGAGCCCGGAAGCCCTCGCTGACGGCTACTACTCGAATATCTTTGACCGCGACCTCCCGAGCCGATTTGCTCTCATTCCTCGCCACGGTGCAACCGAGGACATTCTTTGGTTCGAGTCCGATCCCACTTTCGTGCTTCATTGGACGAACGCATACGAGGATGGTGATTGGGTCATCTTGGATGGTTTCTTCCAACACAACCCCACTGCCCGAGGGGTAGAGCGGCAGACAGGCCCATTGAAGGGTTTTGAAACCTTGGATATGAATGTTTTACAAGCTCGCGCGCATCGTTGGAAGTTCAACGTCCGGACTGGCGAATGCCGCGAAGAACAAACCAGCGACACTTGTGCCGAATTTCCGATGATCAATGGTCGTCATGCCGGTAGGAGGCACAGGTATTCCTATAACGCTCGGTGTTCGCCGGGACTCTTCGCGTTTGATGGACTGATCAAACACGACCTCGACAGCGGAACCGAGGAGCTATACGAGTTCGAACCTGGGGTTTTTGTTAGCGAAACGGTGATGGCCCCTAGGGATCAGTCCACCGCTGAAGATGACGGATACTTAGTCACCTTCTCATCTGATATCAACAACGACTTTTCCGAAGCATTGGTCTTCGACGCGTCACAAATGATGGAAGGACCCGTGTGTAAGATTCGGCTTCCTGAACGAATCTCAAGCGGTACTCATTCGACCTGGGCGCCGAGTACTGACCTGTAGGCACTGTCGTCGCTAAAGGGTTCCCGCAATGGGCCGCAGACGCTTTGGCGTCTGGTCACAAAATCCAATTCGCCGGCCGAAACTTTTAGTTAGCCGACGGCTAGGCCTCGAGTAGTGGTAGGGGAGCTTCGCCTAACGCGGCACGATAGGTGTTGTGGTAGTGGTGGAGAGCAGGTTCGTTGCGACCGAACACCACATGGGGTAATGCCCCACTCGCTGCGGATCGTTGCTGGCTTGCGCTAGCCACATAATCCTCATCGCGAATGATGTCGGCAAAGCCCTGCGCAATTTCTTTCAACGCTTCAATCGGCGCGGATTGGATCTGAGCCTTACGTTCTGCCCCAATCTTGCCATTAGTTCCATCCCGGTCCTCACTTGAGTGGGTGTAAAAGGTAATCACACTCGTATGACGTCCAGGGGACTCCGAATCTGGGTAAGCGCGTACCAGATACATACCGAAATCATTGGGAAGCAAAATGGTGTTCGGGAAAAGCCAATACACGGGCAGCCCGGCGATGGTGATATCCCACTGATCTTCTGGTAGCTCTCGCATGGCATGAATGGCCTTGCGGCAGAGGATCATTCGGTGATGCTGCCCAAATGTGTCATAGCACTGGACGTTGCCCTCGAAGAACGTTGCTAGTGAGTCCTTATGGAGGGAATTGAAGTGGTACGTCTCGCCGAATGTGTCCATCGCAAGTTTCCAGTTGCAGTCCACTTCGTAGCGGTCACCGCCGAGGCGCACCAGCGAACCAAAGTCCCATGCATCTAGTTCTTCGCTGAGCTCAGGCCCAAGTAATGCGTCGACATCGAGGGAGGCCAACGGATCTGGGTTTGCGAAAAGGAACCCGTATTTCTCCTCAGCGGCCAATTCGATAAGACCGAAGCTTTTCTTGTCGATGGAACCGAAATGGTCCTCTTTGGGTAACCCAACTAGCGCTCCTTGAGGGTCATAGGACCAACTATGGAACGGGCACACGAAACGCCGAGCCCTTCCGTTCTCTCGTTCTTCAACAGCGACTCCTCTGTGTCTGCATGCATTAACAAAGGCTCGGAATTCTCCTTTTTCGTCGCGAGTCGCGAGGATGCGAGTGTCTAAATCATTTATTGTGATGAACGATCCAGGCTCGGGTAGATCACCACTTAGACCCAATACTTGTGGGTGACTCTGGAAAAAGAGGGAGCGTTCCCTCTGAGCGGTCTCCGTATTGATGTAACTGTCGGTGGGGTTGAGGCGGATCCCGCCTGCATCTACGTTCACCCCCGAATCGAGGCTCGCTAGTAGCACCTTTACCTGCGCTATCTGCTCGCTACGCTGCATGAAGTCTCCATCAACCCCGAACTAGCTGGATCCGCAATTCCTTATCAGAAGATTAGTGGGATACCCGATGACTAACGCACCTCTCGATCGCACCGAAGTCCATTCTGGCTATTGGAATTCCACTTGGCCTGTGGAATGCGGGGGTAACCGTCGACAGAAAGCGCAGAGCGGCCGCCTTGACGCGATCGGCGGCAAAGTCAATGTGACCTCGATTAGGAACGATCGTTGGAACGTCATGACCGTTAGACGTGATCCCGGCGAGTGGTATCTCGGGGGAACAATGCCCGCCTTTATCGGGCCTCCTCCATTCGGATGGGTCACCCGATATCACCCGACTTCTCTGGAAACGTTGGCTGAATCACCTCCTTTACCTTGTGGCGATCATGTGTGGTGCGGCGCAATCCTTGTTCATGTGAACGGGTTAATCATGTCAGTCAATGGTTCCTACCTACACAGCCTTGACCCTCACGATCTGTCAGTTGTTTGTGAAAGGGAACTGCCCGTCAGCCGCGCCCACAACGGGCTTTTGGCTCTTTCCGACGGCACGCTGGTGACTAAAGACCTACGCCTTGAAGGTCAAGGTGGGACCACCCTCACCTTTATAGAACCGCAAGGCTTGCAAGTCCTTGACACTTTGGTCTTGCCGGAGGGCTCAATGGGTCGAATTGCTGCCGACCAGCACGACGGCATTGACTCTGTTTATGTCCCAGGCACTGAGCACGTCTGGCGAATTGACATGATTGATGGCTCCCCCGCTGTCGCTGATTGGAACTGCAGATATCGCCACTCAGGTTCAGAATGGGGGCTCGCGTGGGACTCTTGTATCTCCGACGGTCACCTCTGGCTGATGGATTGCGGCGACATCGAAGCCGTCCAGAGTATCCATCGCACCCTCCCAAACGGACGTTTCGATCAACCGCCGGGCAAACGCGTGTCATGGCAGAACCCGGCTCCGTGGACGGGCGCTCAGCGGCTCCTTCGTATCGATCAGTTAAACGGTCACATGGACAGCATCGAACCATTTGGGATTCCAGGCGGAGGCATATTTGCTCCCCCTGTCAACGTTCCCGAACACGGGGTTGCCGTGGCTTGGGACTCAATAAACGGGGGACTCGCGGGCATTTCGACCGCCGGTAGTTTGGAGCCACTCTGGCATTTAGACATTAAACCAACCATGCAACCAGTCGTCTTTCCAGATTCGGGTGAACTCGTCATAAACGACTTCACCGACGACCAGTCCGATGATGTCGTCGTGATTGACATCCCAACCGGTGAATTACTGGCACGGGTTCCTACTGGGTCGCGCATTGCAAACGGTATGTTTCTCTCCGCTGGGGACGAACGGGATGTCTACTATTGTTCGACGCTTACGTGGGCAAGGATCTCTTGGGAATGAATTCTTGGGCCAATTAACTAACTGATGTTAGGTTCCGGGTAGTGTCGTGGCATGGACGACATGCACGACGCCGTTACCGCGGTCCTAGGTGAGATCGATTTCGACCCTCAGGAATTACACGCGAAATACCTCTCAGAGCGCGATAGACGCCTTCGCGACGACCACAATGAGCAGTACGTGGAAGTCAGCGGCGAATTCGCCAAATACCTCGATGACCCTTACGAGAAAGTAGCTGACAGAGCGCCGCTCTTCGATGATGTCGAAATCGCCATTATTGGCGGTGGCTTTGGCGGGTTACTAATGGGTGGGCGTCTACGAGAAGCCGGTTTTGAAGATATTAGGGTCATTGAACGCGGCGGAGATTTCGGCGGCACTTGGTACTGGAACCGCTACCCCGGAGCAATGTGCGATGTCGAAAGTTACTGCTACCTCCCAATGCTGGAAGAACTCGACTACATACCCAAACACAAATATTCCTTCGCTCCAGAAATTATGGACCACACCCAAAATATTGGTCGCCACTACGACCTGTACAAAAACGCTTGCTTCAGCACTTCAGTTACGAACCTGCGTTGGGATGAGGACATCTCAAGGTGGATTATCGAAACTGACCGCGGTGACCGGATGCACGCTCAGTTCGTCGCGATGGCGAATGGTCCCCTTAACCGTCCCAAGCTTCCCGGCATTGCCGGCATCGACACTTTCGAAGGACACACCTTCCACACGAGCCGGTGGGATTATGACTACACGGGAGGCGACAACACAGGAAACTTGAGCGGTTTAGCCGACAAAAAAGTTGCAATTATTGGCACCGGCGCTACAGCAATCCAGTGCATCCCTCACCTTGGCGAATCTTCCGAACATTTGTACGTTTTCCAACGAACTCCGTCGTCCGTTGACGTGAGAAACAACCGTGAGACCGACCCCGAATGGGCGGAATCGCTGGAACCAGGCTGGCAATACCGCCGAATGGAGAACTTCAATACGCTCGTCAGCGGTGGTGACCAAGATGAAGATCTGGTATCTGACGGTTGGACCGACATTTTTCGGAACCTAACTGGAACAGCAGCCAAGTTGGCTGGCCGAAAGCTCGGTCGCCGGATCACGGGTCGCGAAAAAGGCCACCTCATGAAGATGGCCGACTACCAGAAGATGAACACGGTTCGACAACGAGTCGATGCAATCGTCGAGGACGCCGCAACTGCTGAGGCTCTGAAACCCTGGTACCGGCAGTTTTGCAAACGACCCTGTTTCCACGATGAGTATCTACCTACTTTCAACCTGCCAAATGTGACCCTGGTTGATACCGATGGCAAAGGCGTGGAGCGCATCACCCCGACTGGCCTTGTCGCAAACGGCGTGGAATACGAAGTTGATTGCATTGTTTTCGCCACCGGGTTCGAAGTTGGTACCGGCTACACCCGCCGAGCTGGTTACGAGGTAGTCGGCAGAGCCGGCCTAACTCTGAGTCAGAAATGGGAAAATGGTCCCCGTACGTTGCATGGAATGCAGACCACAGATTTCCCGAACTGTTTTTTTCTCGGCTTCACTCACACAGCTGTCACCGTGAACGTTCCGCAAGCTCTCAACGAGCAAGCGATGCACATTTCCTACCTAATTTCGCAAGTTCGCGATCAGGAAGGAACCACCATTGAAGCGACTGCTGAAGGTGAGCAACTCTGGGTCGATGAAATCGAGGACAAATCAAAACTCGGGGAACGTTTCCGCGCTGAATGCACCCCCGGTTATTACAACAACGAAGGAAAAACTGGCAATCCTGACGGCTTTTTCACCACTAGCTACGGTGCCGGTCCCCTTCGGTTTCATCGCATACTGCATGACTGGAGAGAAGACGGACGCTTGGATGGGGCAGCCGTCAGCTAAGGGAAGAGCAGTCTGTCAAAGCAGAGCAATGGGGTTTGCCGGTGATCCGGTACCCCCCTCGACTCTTAAAGGCGCCACGGTAAACAGGAAGCTCCATTTGGAGTGCATCTGACACGCGGAAGCGAGACGGTCCAAGCGTAAGTTGTCGAGAAGGTGCACTCCCATGGCCACGATGACCGTCTGATGAATCGGCATCACCCAGTCGTCTGGGTGATTCCCAGGCAAGACGTCGCTTACCCCGTCACAACCCAAAACGGAAACGTCACGCTCTCTTAGCCATGAAATGCAATCCGGGTGCAAACCAGCCATCCCCACCTGAAAAGGATGCCAGGGACCGAGTTCAGCCCTTCGAGCATCGCGGCCGGTTGCCACCAGCAAGATGTCGCCACTCCCTACCGAAACGTTTTGGGCCTTTTCACAAGCCTCCAGTTCTTCAGAACTGATGGCGTATCCAGGTTCAAGCCAGTCGACCCCTTGCAGTCTGGGAACATCTAACAACACGCCTCGCCCTACGACACCGTCCGAAGCGGCCATGATGCTGCAACGAGTCGCCCCAGTGCTCCTCACCGTCTCAGCACCGAAGTCGTTGTACATGCGTTTGTCAACAAAGACGTGACACAAGGCGTCTATGTGCGAGGTTGCCATTCCATGGAACGCGACACCAACGAAATCACCAGTCGATTCCATATTGATGCTCGGGGAAACACAATCGTCGCCACCGCGCACCATCATGTGGAGTGCAGGGTGACGATTCTCGGCATTGGGTTCGACGGGCAATTCTCGAGCGCAGCTAACAGCTTGACCGTGAACCACCTCGGCCGCAGCGGCGGCTCGCAGCTCTGGAGTAATTAGGTTCAAGGCTCCTGCTTCATCTTCAGGCCCCCATCGACCCCAATTCTTTACAGATTCAAAAAGTTCTCGGTGCTGTTCGGAGCTCATCCATGAACCACTCGACATTGCGATTCCTTCTTCCTTAAATAGCGCCGTGGCTTGCCAACATCGCCAACAGTTCGTTGACGCATTCTTCCAGCGGTCTTCGCGTATCTACAACTAGTTCCGGGTTCACCGGCGGTTCATACGGGGCGGAAATCCCCGTGAATTCTTTGATTTCTCCGTTGCGAGCTTTACGGTACAAACCTTTTTCGTCGCGTCGCTCGCACTCTTCAAGAGGGGTATTGAGGTACACCTCAATAAACGTTGAAGGAGCGTGGAGGTTTCGTACAAGCTCTCGATCGCGAAGGTATGGCGATATGAAAGCAGTGAGAACAACCAGTCCAGCGTCACAAAAGAGACGCGCAACTTCCCCAACTCTGCGAATGTTCTCGGTTCTTTCCGAAGGAGAAAAGCCCAAATCGCTGTTCAGACCGAACCGAATGTTGTCACCGTCTAAGACGTAACTTCCGACCTCGCGAGAATGCAGTTCTGCCTCTAAAGCAAGAGCAAGGGTAGATTTTCCGGATCCCGAAAGACCGGTAAACCAAACGGTGCAGGATCCATGTCCGAATCGCAGATTCCGGGCTCTGGTATCGATCAACCCCTCTGATCGGGTGATGTTGTTCGAAGTCGGGCCTTCACTCATGGATAAAGCCCTTCTCTTTGAGCAACGTGACAATGACTTCCACGCACCGGTCCACCGTCATGTCAGAAGTATCTAAACGCAAATCCGCGTCTTCCGGTGCCTCATAGGTAGCTGAAACTCCCGGAAATTCTTCGATGTCACCCCGGTCAGCAGCTTCATACAGACCGGTGGTGTCCCTGCTGCGACAAACTGAAAGTGGCGTGTCGAGAAACACCTCGACCCATTGGTCAGCTCCCACTAACTGGCGAGCCCGTGCCCTTGCCTCGGCCTGTGGTGCCAGCAGGGCCGCTATCGCAATCAATCCCTGACTGTTCATCAAGTGAGCGATCTCCGCGACACGGCGGAGATTTTCGGAGCGATCCACAGCCGTAAATCCAAGATCTTTGCTAATTCCGAGGCGAACATTTTCCCCGTCCAACCTCACAGTTGAGTTCCCTCGGTCAAATAAACAACGTTCGAGCGCAGTCGCAATGCTGCTTTTCCCGGCCCCGGTGAGCCCGGTTAATAGGACAGTGCACGGACGCTGCCGGTAGCGCAGTTGCCGTTCCAGCGCCCCGATTTCTGAATCCTGCACTTCGAGTGAATCTTTTGGCGCCTGATCCCATGGGGAAAGTGGACCTGCAATCATCCCGGCTGCAACAGTCGAGTTGCTAATTCGGTTGATCAGAATAAAGGAACCTCCGGCGCGATTGCTTTCATAAGACTCAAAGAGCAATTTGCGATCAGCACTTATCGAGCATTCGGCTATCTCGTTAAGTTGAAGGGCAGTTGCTTTCGCTTTTTGGCCAGTGTTCACGTCTAATAGGTATCGAACCGTGTCAACCCTCACGTTCGCGGTCCCATTATGTGATTGCAGAATTAGCTGTTCACCAAGATCAAGCGGTTTATCTGCCATCCAAATAATTGTCGCTGCAATTGATGTGTCAAGTTCGACGTTCTCGCCCTCTTTGACGAGGAGGTCTCCTCGACTCATGTCAATCTCGTCTCCAAGCGTCACCGCAATAGCGTCCCCCGCAGATGCCATATCCAAATCACCATCAAACGTCACTATGCGTTGCACAGTGGAAGAAACACCGGAAGGGAGGACCGTGACTCGATCACCGCGGTGAATTTGCCCCGAAGTGATACTCCCCGCATACCCTCTGAAATCGGCGCCGGAGCGAAGGACTAGTTGCACAGGAAGGCGAAACTCATTGGTGCTAATGGGTACGGCTACCTCTACTGCGTTGAGGTAATCAATCAAGGTCGGCCCGACAAACCATGGCATCACCTCACTGGATTCGACAACGTTGTCGCCCTGAAGCGCTGAGAGGGGAATGTACTCAAGCGATTCGATGTTTAGGTTCGCTGAATATTCGGTGTATTCGGCAACGATCTCCAGATATCTCTGTTCGGAATAGTCAACAAGATCCATTTTGTTGACCGCGATGACTATGTGTTTCACGCCGAGAAGCGCGGCTAAGTAGGAATGTCGCCGTGTCTGTTGCACCACTCCTTTTCGAGCATCTATCAGAATCACAGCCAGGTCTGCTGTCGATGCTCCAGTCGCCATATTTCGGGTGTATTGCTCGTGACCCGGTGTATCCGCGATGATGAAATTACGATGCCGTGTCGAGAAATACTGGTACGCGACATCAATTGTGATTCCTTGTTCTCGTTCCGCCTTTAATCCGTCGGTGACGAGAGACAAATCAATGTCGTCGGTTCCAGTTCTGCGCTGAGAATCGGTTTTCAAGGTCTCCAAATGGTCGTCTGCGATGAGTTGTGAATCGTGGAGTAAACGTCCTATAAGCGTGGATTTTCCGTCATCGACGCTACCGCAGGTGATAAACCGCACCAGGTCCTTACGAACTCGTTGATCCAGGTACGCGTCGATGTCTGACTCGATGAGCGGGTCGCTCTCAAACATCAGAAATACCCTTCACGTTTTTTTTCTTCCATCGACGCGAGTTGGTCATGATCAATAATTCTGCCTTGACGCTCGGAGTGCCTATCTAAGAGCATTTCCTGAATAACTTCTGGAACGGTTGAAGCGATGGATTCGATAGCTCCTGATAGCGGGTAACACCCTAAGGTCCGAAACCGCACCGATCGCGTGCGCGGTTGTTCTTTTGGTCTTAGCGGGAATCGAGCGTCGTCGACCATGATTAAGTTCTGTTCACGCTCCACAATTGGTCGGGGTGCAGCGAGATAGAGCGGAACTATCTCAATGTTTTCAAGATGGATGTAGTGCCAAACGTCGAGTTCGGTCCAATTACTTATGGGAAAAACACGGATACTTTCTCCGTCTGAAACCTTTCCGTTGTAGAGATTCCATAGCTCGGGTCTCTGATTCTTGGGATCCCAACGGTGGTTCGAATCTCGAAAACTAAAGATTCGTTCCTTCGCCCTTGAGCGCTCCTCGTCTCTGCGTGCACCGCCGAAGGCTGCGTCGTGGTTCCCACGAGTCAATGCCTGTTTCAGCGCGTCGGTTTTCATGATGTCGGTATATGTTTGAGATCCGTGATCGAACGGATTGATCTGAGCCGCCAGACCTTCAAGGTTGGTGTGTACTAGTAGGTCCAAACCGAGTTCGGCGCAGATTCGATCGCGAAATTCAATCATCTCTTTGAACTTCCATGTCGTATCGATATGCAGTAGCGGGAAAGGAATCGATCCGGGGTGGAAGGCTTTTCGCGCTAAGTGCAAAAGCACCGATGAGTCTTTACCAATCGAATACAGCATGACCGGTCGTCGAAATTGGCTAACAACTTCTCTGAACACATGAATAGCTTCCGATTCAAGCGAGTCCAGATAGCTACGGCGCTGTGGGGAAAGTGATGAATTCTGCACGGTGCCGCTACCTACCTTTCGGCCTCGTTGCGCTCTGCGATGTTAGATGTCCGTAGCAGGTAAGGCCACAAGCGTGACCTGGCTCCGAATCACTTTCCGGCGATGCGACAGCGGTTCATAACTCCGTGAAGCCTCAATCAATGGCCGAAACCGGTACAAAATGACCGTGCCTTCACGGCCTGACGCTCGAGGAGCGCCATTTGCTATTTCTCCTAGGAGATACCTTTGACCACCAGTTGCGACCCGGCACATTCCTTGGTCAATTCGGTCGATCTCATCGAGTCCCTTCGTCGTGGCCCTTTACCAATTCAGTCGAATGTCGAACCGCGAACGAATTCGAT